>Ga0160449_1000434_pt1 | contig 26494 bp, 25 predicted proteins | sample HID1975I_E1MG_FD_108216 | JGI IMG/M metagenome (GOLD analysis project Ga0160449, IMG submission 108216) | Enriched soil microbial communities from UW Madison campus, WI, USA - HID1975I_E1 MG | ecosystem: Environmental > Terrestrial > Soil > Unclassified | place: USA: Madison, Wisconsin...
ACGGCGATGGTCATGCGGCGCTCGAGAGCGGAAGTGTTTTCAACAGAAACTTGCATGGATATTCCTCGTTGCACAGACGTTAGCCGGCGTTAGCCCGACTCCAGAATCAAGGGCAAGCATTCTAGTGAGTCGCGCAGCAGAAGTCACCCCACTCGGGACGACGGGAAACCACGCCGGTCGATTAACTTTCAAGGCCCGCACGGCTTACCGCCGAGCCTGCTTCAATAAGGGCCGCACGACGCCCAGGGCGACCTGCAGCCGAAATACCTTGTCAAACAACTGCCAGTGGCGAATTCGCTTCCTTTATTACTCGGGATCGATTTCGTTGAACTGGCAATATTCTTCCCACCCCATCCCCAGCGCCTCGGCCACCTCGCGGTGCGTCTCCAGGCGCATGGCCTGCAGCTGTTCCGGGGTTTCGGCAATCAATTGCAGCGCCAGCTCCCAGGGCTGAATGCCCTGCTCATCGGCCGCATCCTCGAATGCCCACTCGATCTGCTGGGCCTGCTCGCGCGCATCCAGCTCACGAATCTCTTCGAGCAGCTGCGGGTTGGCCTCGGCAAAGCGCTGTAGCGCCAGGGCCTGACGGGATTCTTTTGCAATCATTGAGCTGTTCCTCTGCCGGCCAACCTGGCCGGTGTTTCAACCGGCTGAAATCTAACAGCTTTTATTGGGATGCCACTACAGGATTGCAAGGGGCGGCACGCATTGATTTTTCATCCGGCCAACAGCCCTACAACATCATAGGAAAAGCCCTATGGCAGGTGCGACCAGCCCAGGCTTGAATGGAGCACCTTTTTTGGTACACTTCCATGGACAGGAACGACCCAACACTGAAAGCCCGCTTCTTCCGCACCAAAGCTGGCAATGAGCCCGTGCGCGAATGGCTGACTTCTCTCCAGCGCACGGACAAACACCTGATTGGCAGCGAGATCAAGACAATACAAATGGGCTGGCCGCTAGGCATGCCCATTGTCAGAAAGCTGGACAAAGGCTTATGGGAGGCAAGGGTCAACCTGGTAAACCAGACCGCCCGGGTTCTCTTTACCGTGGAGGGAAACATCATGATCCTGCTTCACGGCTTCATCAAGAAAAGCCAGAAAACACCAGCACCGGACCTGGCCACCGCCAGGCAGCGCAAAGCCGCCATAGAGAGGCACCAGCAATGAACCCCCACATCGGCACCGACTTCGATGAGTTTCTGGCAAATGAGCAGCTTGCCGAAACGGTATCTGCAACCGCCCTCAAACGTGTGATCGCCTGGCAAATCGCCGAAGCCATGAAAGCGCAGAAAGTCACCAAGAAGGCACTGGCCGAACGCATGCACACAAGCCGAACTGCGGTTGACCGCGCGCTGGATCAGAACGATCCCGGCATGACACTGGCAACCCTGGCCAGCGCAGCACGAGCTCTCGGGCAGCGCGTGGAGGTGCGCCTGGTACCAGAGAGCGCCCCCGCCTGAGCGAGGATCTACTAATCAAGATTCAAAACAAAAAGGCGCCCGATCTCACGATCAAGGCGCCTCTTCTGGAATATGGGGTGGACGATGGGAATCGAACCCACGACAACTGGAATCACAATCCAGCGCTCTACCAACTGAGCTACGCCCACCATATTGCGGTGTTGCAGTGTTGCAGTACAGCTTTACAGAAGCATGGTGCGGACGAAGAGACTCGAACTCTTACAGCTTGCGCCGCTGGAACCTAAATCTGGTGCCAGAGCTTGGTCAATTCGCGAAACCCTTTAGATACAAGGGCTTGGCGCGCATCTTACACAGGTGGGACACACTATGCAACGCTAAATTCGTGTCCCAAGTGTCCCCATGTGTCCCGGTGTGTCCCGCCCCGTTTTGGGTGGGCCCACGGTCGCCGCTCAGGGCCTACTCTGCCCGAGCCACGAATCAGAAAATGTGTCCCAACTAGGCTGTTGTAGCCTCACCATAGTTGAAGAACGTGTCGCGCTCTACCGACTCAAAAGCGGTCGGCTGTGCCGGTGCTGCCTCTAGCGCATTGCGCGCCTGCATCAGATTTTCCGGTGCCAGATGCGCGTACCGGAGTGTCGTGTTGATGTTCTTGTGGCCCATCCAATGCTGGACGGAGGCCAATGGGACGCCGCGCTGTACCAGGCGCGAAGCGCAGGTGTGGCGAAGCATGTGAACGATGAACTGCGGGTCTTCTTCCATGCCCATGTAGGCGCGCAGAGTGGCCCACTGGTGACGCAAAGACGAAACGGTGAGCCCTTCGAAGGTAGTCAGGTTCATCCGTCTGCGGTGCAGGATGCGCGCCACGCGACTGGTAGCCGGGATGGCACGGGCGTCTCCATTCTTGGTCTGTCCGGCGTACAGGTGGATCATTCCTTCCTGGAAGTCAGGAGCACTGAGCCCGAGGAGTTCAGCACGGCGGAACCCTGTATCGACCGCCACAATGATGAAGTCATGAAGACAGTTGAGCCCCAGGTGCTGGCACGCCTTTAGGACGTTGCCCTCCTCCTCCGTGTTCATCCAGCGGATACGGTGCTTGCCCTCTTTACGGCGGATCATACGTGGCACGCTGAGGAGCCAGTTGTGGTTCACAGCGGTCTTGAGGACCATAGAAAGAAGCGACAGCTTGCGGTTCACGGTCGAACCAGAGTTGCCCAAGTCTTCAAACTCCAGGACCATTTCGGTGATGGTCTCGGTCGTGATATCGCTCAGCAGCGTGTCGGCCCCTAGTGCTTTCAGCACGTTGCCGCCATTGAGTGTCATCGTTTTTTCAGACTTGCCACCCTTCCACTCCAGGCGGAATGTCAGGTCGTAGGCTTCTTGAAGGGTCTTGCGGGATTTCAGCGGGGAGATGGTGCCGGTGCCTTCGCCACGTACCGCCTTGGGTAGCGTGGCCCTCCTTGCTAGCTCTCTAGCCTCATCGGCCTTCGCCTCTTCCTCTGTGGCGAACGTTTGTCTGTAGCGGTCGTTGCGTGACCCGAGTGAAACTAGGTATCTATTTCCCTTCCTGTATATGGGCATTTTTGTCCTCTGATTCGAACAAGCTTTCAATGAATTTGCGCCCGGCGTCCGTGAACACCAGTTGCTTCTTACGCCAATCGTTCGGGTCTTCCTTAGCGACCAGGAAGCCCAAACCAGCGTCCGTGCGCCCACCACGCCCATAGCTCGCAGCGTAGCGGGATGCGACAGCTACACCTACCCCAACCAAGTCGGCCATTTCTGAGATGCCCACAGGCTCTTTTTGCTGGGCAAGAGTGAGCAAATAGATGACTTGCCGAATCGGCATTTTGGGGTCCAGGTCGTGGAACTTCTCAAGTGCCGTGACCAGGCTTGTGATCTGTGCGCTGTCCATGTTGTTTGCTTACCACCCTGTTGAAAACCAAGTGAAGGCCCAATAGCCAGATGTGATTCTCACAGATGGAAAAGTAATAGTCAAGGATAATTCCCGAGCGCGAATATGTCTCAAGGAAGAATTCCCAGCCGAACAATGTCAAAAACACCCCTATGAATCCTTTTAGTGAGCCTGTGACGGATTATTGTCACACCTGGAAAGGTATTGTTCAAGAGACATTTTCTAATACGGCTAGCTATCAGTAGAGCAAAATTATCACATGCACGAATGAAAAAATCTCGAAGTCTACGCCTGTCGACACGCCCGTGACATCACCATAACTGTAAATTTATACAGTATTTATCGGCCGTGAATAAAAATTCTCAGCGCGATAGTAGCGTTGTGACACGTTTGGCTTCATGAAGTGAGCCGATCATGCCCTATTCGCAGCAGAACGCTGCACGGATGGAGCTACGGCTCTGAGAGAGGATATCCGCCACCTAAAGAAACCTTCATTTATCACCCAAAGGTCTCAACAACCGATTCAGTGGAAAAGGCATTCCCCGTAGCTTCGAGCAATGCCAAAATAGTGGCATACGTACCAAAAGGACACGGGAATGCCATCGAACGCATATGTGAAATTTCACAAAACGGCACGCCGCTGTGACACGCTTGTCACTGCCTACAACACCCTTCATGCCAACGGCAACGAAGCACCAAAGGACATCGTGCGGGGAGCCGTAGTACTTGCCGTAGCGGCTCTCGATGCCTATGTGACAGATGTTTTTGTCGAAAAGCTTGCTACCTACCTAAAAAAGCACAGGCCTGGCGATCAGCTAATCGAACTACTCTTCTCTGCCGGACTGGACACTCGCGAAGCGCTGCACCTTCTGACGAACAAGCGGCCTTACAGGCGCATCCGTAACCTGGTCCGCACTTATTACGCGACGTACACCACCCAAAAATTCAACGTCATCGACTCGGTGTTCAAGGTCTACGGGCTTAAAAACCTGACCCAAAATGCAGCGCAAAAATCTGGCAAGGCGCATGTATTAACCCGAGTCGAGAACCTTGTTGAGCGCCGCCATGAAATTGCTCACGCAGGCGACTATAACCAGCACAATCGAATTCAGGATATCGACCCTAACAGGATCAAGCTGTGGCTGACCGCCCTTGAAGACCTGGTCAAAGGCATGGATGAAATTCTCTGCCTAAGAATTCCCACACCCGCCGCCAGGCCCGCAAGAGTAGCTGCGGTCATCGCAGCGCCGATCCCTGCCGCAGTTGCCCATGAGGCAGAAGAAGCTGAGGCTGAGCGAGACGAGGAACTGGCACAGGCTGATGAGGAAGCCGAGGGACTCGCACAGATTTTTGAATTCGTGGATGAGCGAATGGATGAAGAGCTGGAAGAGGATTACATGGACCGCGCTGTGCTGGAGGAAGGTGAGTTCGATGATGCGTAAAAACAGATAGTCGAACCTCCACACGCCCAGAATTTGCCGCTGAGGACCCAAAAAAGCCCCACAAAGGGCCGATAAAGGCCGCTTGTGAGGCAGGAAAAGCGAAGCGCGGGATTCTTAATCTGGTGACAGGCCCTGTGTTTACTGGGGTTTCCGGCCATGCGGGACACATTCCGGGACACATTGGGCTGCCGCTGGGCCACTTGGGGCCTGCCCGGAGGTTTCCTGAGGGTGGATTCTGACCGCTCGCTGGGGGCACCGGGGGGTAGTCGCGGCCTATCAATTTCGAGGTGAGCTCTCAAATTTTTGCAGCAAAATCATTTGGCTCCGCTCGCTGGTACTATGGTGGCTTTTAGGAACCACTCAGAGGGACGCAATTGAGATTTGTAGCGCTGGCTTTGCTTTTATGTGTAGGGGCCGCAGATGCCCAGGCCGCAGTGAACGGCCGGTTTAGGCAACTGGGTATTGGCACGATGGGGTGCGGGGAATTTGTCCGTGCGGCTAACGACAACATCATCCAGGACGGTGTAGGGATATGGCTGAGTGGTTACTTCACGGCCTACAACAATGTGAAGGACGGCAACGATGATGTGACCAAAAAGACTGGCCCCGACGATTGGACCCTCTGGATACAGCGCTGGTGCCAACAGAATCCACTGAACAACGTAGGCAGTGGCGCTGAGGCCTTGCTGATGACCTTGAGGGCCGATGCGATCCATCTGCCTTCTGCTCATAAAGGAAGGTGATGGTGATGTTCTTCTATTAAGGACCACTAGAGATGAATCAGTGACTGCATCTCCATGATAGACCATTAGGAAACCTCAGTTAGCCCCCCTACCCCCCATAAAGAGAGTGGAAAGGTAAGGTTCCCAATGGTCATCATCAGCAGTCAAGCCATGACGGACACACTGAGGTTTCCCTGCAGTCCGAACAGTGTCCGGCACCACGTAAGCCGTGATGTAGCCCCCGGATGAACGTCTCCGTCATCCTATTGTGGTCCCTCGGGGACTTGGCGGCGAACGTGCAGGGAACGTGCCTACTTACAAGCCAAGCGCTCAGCCACGATGGAGCCCATTATCTGCCGACCACGTTCGCCAGGCGCATCTTGCACACGCTTCGCCGCTTCGGCCTCAGTCTCCACCCAGGTGACGGAGACCTCCTTTCCGGTCCCAGCGATGTCAGCGGTGAACCGCGTGAACCCAACATAGGCTCCGAAGCCGTTCTTTCCGTTTGCGGAACCGCAGATATACCGATGCGGCTCAGTCCCTTTGATCTTAAGGTCTTTGAATTTAACGGCATCGGGGTCGCGGAACTGAGCGGCAATCTGAGGCTTAGCAGCGTTGATAGTAGGGTCGCCGCCATCCGAGCATCCCGAAAGAACGACCATCAGGAATGCTGAGCCAATGAGTAATCGCATCATTTTCCTCCTTGAGAATGGCGGATTATGGCTCTTTGCTGGCATCTGTGGCTACCGGGCTCCGGCGTTGCCTCCCATCCAGCCTTTGTTGCGCTGAGCGCGGCCCAGTACGTGGCCCATGAATTTCTTCAATTCGGCGTCCATGTTCTTGGTCCGCATCTCCTGGACAGCCTTGTCGTTGTCCCGAGCCATGTGGTCTACCCAGTACGCCACGGCCATCGCCAGGGCATCGAGCCGGTCATCATGAGACAAGGCCCCACGGTCGCGTGTGAGGCGCGTGAGCTGGTAGAACAAGCTGTACTTGATGTCTGCCTGGGCCGACTCAAAGTCCCGCTCAATCAGCTTCTGGTCCACGATGAGACGGTGCTGCGTGAGGACGGGTTCCAGGGTGTCGATGATGCGCTGCTCTTTCTGCTGCGAGTGCTTCACCTCTTCGACCAGGCAGCGGTGATGCTTCTGCAGGATCGGCTGGAAGAGTTTGGTGTACATGCCGTCACCGAAGTTGGCTTCGATTATGATGTGGTTCGCTTGGTGCGCCTTGGCGATCTTGGCGAGCGTCTCCAGTGTTTCATCGGAGTAGCCACCACGGAGGCCCCCAGCGGCCACCAGGAACAGGTTGCCCATGAGGACTTTCACCACGGCATAGCCGGTTTCGTCCTGACCACGGCCCGAGGGGTCAATAGCCATCACGCATCCGGTGTACTCGCTCATCTCGCTGGCGTGCCACATAGGCCGGTAGAAGCGGTCCCCGGTGAGCGCAACGGTGGGCATATCGTTGATACAGAGTTCAGGCGATGCAGCCCAGGCCAACTTGACGTGAGCCATGATCGGGTTGAGGTTCATCACCATCAGGTCTTGGACCTTGAGCGGGAACTTGTCACCGTCACTGAGGCTGGTGTCCAGCATGAACTGGAGAGCGAAGCCAGCGCGGCCATACGAGGCCATACGCTCCATCAGGTCTTTCTCATCGAACCTTCGCGGGTCCGTTGGCTTGCCTGGTAGTGTTGGGTCAGCTTCCATCGCTTGCGTGATGAATGGGGCCAGGCTGCCCTTGTAGTGCGGCACCTTCTGGAGTGTCGGGTACAGCGCGGGCCACACACGGATTTCATAGCCGCGTTCGGGGAGCCGGTTGTACAAGGACATCTCGCACTGAGGTGTGCCCAGGTAGATGATGCGTGCCGACTGGAGCGGCTTGAGGATCGCATCGAATTCCTTCACTGCCTCGGACAGCTTGTCCCGCATCATCTGCGTGGCAGAGTTGTTCGGGATTTCGATGTCGTCCGCAATGATGATGTCAGCACGGGAACCAGTGATCTGGCCCATGATGCCCACGGACTTAACCGAAGGGGACTGGTCAGGAAGCGCGGGGGCAACCTCAAACGCCACCATCTTGTCGATCTGATCCGGCCCCGGCTTAAGGTGCTGGAGCAACGGCATTTCGTGGATGAGGCGTTTGACGAAGGTGGAGAACGCATCGGCGCGCGCGCTGGAGGCAGACACTACCAGGATGCGGAGCTGGGGGTTTCGCCACAGGAGCCAGCACACGAACGCGGCTGTGACCCATGACTTGCCCACTCCTCGGAAGGCTTCAATGACGCATCGCCGGGGACCATGTTGCAGGTATCGGGCGATGTCGTATTGGACGGGGGTGGGTTCAGGGAGGTTGAGGTGTTTCCATACCAGGTAGATAAACTTTCGAAAATCCTCCTGGGCTGGGTGTACTTTAACGCGGTCAGCCATACGGCGAAGGGACTCCTTGGGCCCGCGCAGGAGCGAGCCAAGGCAGAGCCACAAGGCCGCCCAGGACGCGCCTGGGGGCACCTGTTATTGTTGTTAGGTTAGAATTGGGGAAGTGGAACGAGAGCGGACTATGAGTGGACCAAAAAAAACGAAGGCCCCGCCAGCGATCCAGCTGGAAGAACTCCTACAAAACGCAGTGGACTCAATATGTTTAGGAATTGAGGACTACGAACTTAGCGCTATCAAGGGCAAAGAAAGGCGAGCCATATCAGCCGCACGAAATATTTATTCCGGCGTCCTACTGCTTTTCAAATATCGCATCGGAGCGCTTGCCGCCACCCCCGAGCAAGTTATAGAACTCCTGCATAAGCCACTCAAAATCAATCCACACAGAAATTCCACTGGAGCAATCGAGTGGCGTCCCACGCCCCACCCCAAAGAAACCATAGACACCGTAACGATCAGGGCGCGGCTCGAAGAGTTCGGAATCTTCCACGACTGGGGAGTTGTAGAAAAACTTCGAAACTGCCGAAACGACCTAGAACATTTCCACCCGAAAGCGCCCACGAATGAAATTCAAAAACTGATCGTTGACCTGTTCCCAATGCTTCAGCGGTTCATCCATGAGGAACTCAGTGAAAGTCCTTCCGACCTACTGGGCACGGCCTGGGACTCCATGGTGGCGGTGAGGGAGTTCTATGAAAGCACTCAGCTTGAGGCGGAGCAAAAATGGAAGGCGGCTGGGCTTCCAGACACTGCTTGGCCGTTTTTGAGCGGCTGTATGTGCGGGTACTGCTATTCCTCCCTGCTGCAACCACTCAAGGCGAGCATTGACGCGGGACTCACACCGGATGTGATGGAGTTTGAGTACGAGTGCATCAGCTGTCGAAACACTGGCTCGGTTGTAGAACTATTTGAAGAAGAGTTTGCAATCAACAGAGAAGATCATTACTCAGACACTGTATTGATTAGGACTTGTGACAACTGCCACATGACGACGTTCTCCTTAGTGGACGAATACTGCCACTGGTGCGGAAAGCAGGACCGATGGCCGCGCTGCACAATATGCAACACACCAGTAGGTGAACACACAAAGTTCGCCGGCGGGAACTTATGCGACAGATGTGACGCAGACGAATACATGTACCAAAATAGCTAGCGAGCCAAATGAACTACATTTTCATCATCAAATACCGGAAGGTCGCTTAGGTCCCCCATCGTAGTGCCCTTGGGAGCCAGGGACTCAATCTTGTTGTCTTTCAGGAACTGGCGGATGACGTTGAGGTAGGCCGGAGCCGGTGGCGAACGCACCAACTTCCCGTCCTCCATCACACCTTCGCCGTCGATGGTCACGGGGACACCCCGCATGATTTCGAGGCACCACACGGCGAACTCGTTGTGGACTACTGCAAGTTCCTTTTCGGTTGCTCTATCCGAGGACATGGTGGACTACCATTTCGAGTGCTTTGGGGAAGCCGAGGTAGTTCACGGCCATGGTGATAGCTACGCCCAAGGCGAGCCATTTGATTTGAGTGAGGTTGTCCTGGATGTTGGTCAGGGCCTCATTCAAGGCTTCGGTCATCTTCTGGACCACGCCCAGTTCTTTTTCTTGCGCCTCCACGCGGACCTCAAGACGGGTCACGCGGCGGTCGATTGTTTCGCTCATTGTTGTTTTCCAAGTGGTGGCCCCCAGTCTCCCGAGGGCGAATCAATTAAGAGGTTGTGGTGGTCTGGACCCATAGGGCCGTTTGGGCTTCCCCGGAGAGCCTGAGCGCCTCCTGGAGTTCGGCCTTGGTAGCCTGGATGGTGCTGTTGTTCGCAAGTACCCAAGTGATGGTGTCGGTGTCGCCCAGGGCAACAATGGAGCGAGCCATGCGGTTCTGGCTGGCCTCATCGCCGTTGAGGGTATTACCTGCGGTGGTGGTTACTGTGATGGCTGCAACGGCATCGGCGCGGCTCAGAACGAACTCCATCCGTGTGGTGGAGCTGGAGACCACAAAGTCCCCTACGGTCCCGAAGTCCCCTGCTACTGCGCGTGTGAATAGCTCGCGCCCGTAGTCGTGAGTGTCATCCTGGCTGGCCGTGAACGGGGCCTCACCAATCCCCGTGAAGGTGACAGTGAGGGTCACGGCGGTTTTGTCAGCATTGGCATAGGCCGGGCCCGAAGCCGTGGTGTATACCGCTGGAGTGGTGCTGGTGATATTGGTATCAGTCATTACGCTACTCGCAACATAACGGTGGCCTTGTAGCCGGAGGAAAGGTATCCGCACACCATCCAGGTGCCGGATGCTGTGACGGAAGATTGGTAATTGTAGGAGCCGTAGTAGATGGCAGAGCCCGCCAGGAGCGTGCCTGGGGCGTAGTTACCGTTCGCCCACATGAAGGCGTAGGTGCCAACCGCGCCCACTGCGAGCTGGCCGGTGTACGCCCCTAAGTTGCCGGCGTGGATGATTGGGTAGGACACGTCCCCCATGGACCAACCACCGACCTTGAACACGTTGTCCGTGTCGATGCCCAGGTAGCAGGCGTACTGCCCCTCCCGAATGAATGCCATGACGGCGGAGGCATAGTCGTTGGAGCCGTTACCGATGGTGAGAGCATTGGCGGCACCAGTGGAGGTGATGTTGGCGATGGCGGGCGGGTTGCCTGATGCAAAGCGCATCCCCGTTGTGTCGTGCGTCGAGCCTGCCTTGAGGTAGTCAGATATCGCGAAGTGTGCGCTGTTATACACCGTGAGCCAGCCGGACCAGGTAGTTGCTGCCGTGGCGTAACGGAAGAAGCGCTCAGTGCCAGAGGAGAACTCCTGGCAGATGGCGGTTAGCGCCGATGAGTCCTTCCACTGCGCATGACTCACGAGGACGCCGTAGGTAGGGTCGCCTAGACCTGGGATAGCTAGTCCTGCTGGCCCCCCGGAGATGATCCCCACCTGGGTGCCTGTGCCGTACAAATCCGCTGGGGTTGCAGCCGCCATAGTGGTGCTTCGGAAGTCCACCACAGCCCCCAGACCATGCGCCAGGTGGGACGGGAAGTATTCCAGCCCTGTTTCCGTCGAGTTCTGCCGAAGAGCTTGGAGCGCTTCACCGGAGGCGGCTGGCAGATTCAAACTCGCAGCGTACCCGGCTGCCTGCTGCTCAGAAGTTGCAGCGTTGGTCTCGCTGGTTTTCGCAGCGGCCTGAGAGGCGGCACTGGCTGCCTCCGATGCCGAAGCTGCGGCTGCCGAGTCCGCGGCATTGGTTTCGCTCGTTTTGGCAGCCGTTTGGGAAGCTGAGGTTGCGGCTTCTGCGGCCTGAGTGATGGTGTTGAGGTCGTTCACAGCAGTCGTGTGAATCGCCTCCAGGTCACTGCTGGCGGCTGTACGGATAGCAGTGGTCTTGTCGATGGAGTCCTGCTCAATCGCAAGCATGGTGTTCTTGAAGTTGACGTTCATGTAGTTGAGCGTCATCAGGTCTTGCGCATCTACAGGGTCTGCGAAGTCAGTGGCACGGACGCCTTGCCCATCCCATACGCCATCAGCGGTCAGGTGGATGCTGGCCTGGGTGCCGTCATACGCCTCCTGGGCACAGTACAGGTTGTACGTGACCATCAGGTCCAGGTCCGCTTCAAGGAGCGTGGAGCCATCCTGGAAAGAAACGATGGCGGAATCCTTGGGAGTGACCCGGCGAATCTCGACCACGCCACCGGCAGTAGGCGCAGAGGCGATCTTGATGGTGTAAGAATCTACCCATGTGAAGGCCGTGACCACTGTGTCTACGGACACTTGGATGTGGGCCGTGTCCAGGTATGGGAAGTTGAAGGGAAAGTTTGTGGTTGCTCCGTCCGCTTTCAACTGGACGTAGCTGTAGGGTGTGTAAGCCAAATAGAGGGTTCCAAAAAAAGAAAACCCCAGCCGAAGCCGGGGGTCCCGTAGAGGTGGTTGTGTCAGTGCTGCTTCGAGCCGGTTGGGTAGTCGTTGGCGATCATGTTCAACATGGTGCTAACGGGCGCTACGTTGTTCAGCGGCAGGAGGCGAGCCCAGTTCTTGATGTCCGAAGCGGACGTTTGGGAGTCATCAGAGAGCCCGTTCTTGACGAGCTTCTTCATGGAGATGAGGCCGTTGATGGCCTGATAGGTTGGGTTGGAGACAAAGCTGGACAGGTCGCTGGTGGTCCGCATCCCCGAGAACAGCGGGTACGGAGACACCGTGTCATAGAGGTTTGGCAGAAGAGAAGCCTGGGAAATTTTGCCGAAGCTGTTGGCCACGATCTGGCCGGGGGCCATACGCTGGTCCAGGAACTTCTGGCGGCTCTCCTCATTCATCCCCATGGAATCCAGCATGGTCCGGCCCATGTAGGTCAGGCTTGCCAGGAATCCCCCGTGCAGGACAGTGGACAACGTGGCCCAGTCCCGGTGGTTCGCGGCGAAGAGCATGGACTTGTTCCAGCCGTGCATGGTGAAGGCCATGAACTGGAACATGGCTTTTCCTAGTGTGGTCCCCATGAGTGGAATCATGGAGCTAAGGTCGTTCTCCTGGATGACACGGCGAGACTCACGGTGCATCGCAGTCATGAACCTGGAGTAGTTCTCAGGGGAGTCCTTAACCCAGGCCCCGAAGTCCAGCTTATGGGAAGGCCCGAAGGCACCATTCCGGGGAGTGCTGTATTTCTTGAGGTCCGCCAGAACGCCGTTCGCTTGGTCTCTGCTCATCCCCATCCAGGCCAGTCGGTCATCGGTGAGGAGCTTGGACGCCGCACCATTGGCGTGATTGACCCAGTGATTCACCAGGGCGATAGCGTGGATGCGCTTCTGCTGGATCATGAGCGGTGTCATGCCGGTGTAGTCCAGGACGCCTTTGGCGACCTTGCGTAGCCCGTTGTCCACGGCATCCAGCTTGCGGTTGAACGCGGTGTCACCGTTATGGCGAACCCAATCGTCCTTGGCGCTGAAATTCAGGCGGGCCACGTAGTCAGCCCCGGCACCTCCGATTGTGTTCTCCAGGTGGTCCAGGAGGTCATCCGGGGCTTTGCCGGTGGCGATGTCACGGCGCAGTGCTCGGAGAGTGGGCACGGCCTGGAGCGTGGCCTTCCATCCCATGGACCCAGTGATCTGCGACAGCTCGGAGACTTGGTTCCATACCGCCCCGCCCATGAGGCGGATGACGTTGAAGTTACGCCACATTTCCAGGCTCTTGTTGAGCGTGGAGAACTCCTCCATCGGGAGGCCCTGGATGCGATCGAAGGCGAACTTCAAGTCCTTTCGCATACCGGCCACGTTCGCGCCTGGGCGCATCCCTTCCCCGAACTTGTTCTCCGTGGCGGCCATGATGGCCTTTTCGATGTCCTGCCCCTTGTACACGTCCAGGTGCTTTGCAAGGGCTACGCTCCCTGCCATACGGCGCAGGTACGGCTCCACTACTTCTAAGGCGTTGGTGTGGATGAAGTCGTTGAGAGAAACAGCGCTCTTCGTCCCATCGGCACCTGTCCAGGTCTCGGTGTGCAGCTCGTTCACGGTGTTCCGGTTCTTGAGGCTTGAGGCAGTACGCCCCGCATCAGTCCCCTTCGTGGGCAGCATATCGTCCATGACCCGGACGGCCTCCTCTTCGGAGTAACCGCCATTGAGCATCAGCGAGTGCTTCAAGGCTTCCCGGTCGGTGCCCATCATCATGGAACCCATCGCGTCCTGCGTGCGGTTCGCATGGGCCTCTTCGACAGTCCGAACGTACCACTTCGCCCAGCGGTTGGCGGCCTCATCCGAGATGCCCTCACGGGCTCCCTGATACGCCCTAGCCCACCAGCCGGTGACAGCTTCATGGCCCCAGGTGTTGACCATGGAGTTCCACTTGTTCACGTCATGCTTTCGCGGGAGGTAGTTCGGGTTCTTTTCCAGGGTGCCGACCACGGAGGTAGCGCCCGTGTCGGAGCCACGGATTTCCGTTTCAGTCAGGCCCAGCTTGATCCGCCCTTCATCCTTGAGCGGGTTGTTGATGTAGTCCGCCACATGGTCCAGGGTCTTTCGGATGGTCTCACCAGCACGCACTACCTCATCAGGGAAGTCAGCATCCCGGCCCCGGATGAAGTCCGACACCAGGCTACCGAAGTGGTCAAATGCCTCAGCCTTCTGGTGCCACTTAAAGCCGTTGGCCTGGAACCACTTCTGGAACTGCGGGAGCGAGGTTTTCTTCATCTGCGTGGCCCAGCCCTCTGCCCACTTCGTGGTGTCGTCCCAGGCATTGGGCCCGACCACGGAATGGTCCTTGTAGCCAATGGACGTGCCGAAGAGCTTGGCGGCCAGCGCACGGACTGCGGTTGGAGAGTCAGCTTTGCCAAGCTTGTTTTCCAGGCCGAGGCCCCAGCCGAACACTTCGGGGATTTGCGCAGCCTTCGCGGCCTGAGCATCCACGCTGCCTTCCAATGCGGGACTGCGCACCGTCCTGGACACGCCTCCTGGGCGGGTAAGTGGGTTCGCCAGCTCCACCAAACGGGACAGGGCGTTGTGTTCGTTTTTGCCGATTCCTAGCAACTTTCGAAGGCCACCGACAAAGCGGTCCCACAAGGAAGCATCGGGCTTGCCTGGAAGGGTCTTCCCCTTGAGCCACTGCTGGAACCGGGCATTAGTCAGTCCGTAGGCGATCATCTCCTTGGGGTTGTCCAGGTTAATCCCCAGGCGACCCTCTAGAGCGCTCTTCCAGTGTTCCCCGAACTCACTCTGCGCAGCCTTGAGCATCGAGCCGTGCAGCGTGCTGAGGTCCGTAGTGGCCTTGCTGATCTGCGGGTCCGTGGACATCAGGCGGTCGCTGGTGGCGTGCATCTTGTACACGGTGGCTGCGTGGACCAGCTCATGCACGAAGGTTTCTTCATTCAGGCCGGACAGGTCCGACAGACGCCCGGTGGGGCTCATATAGGAGTGGCCCCGGAGGAACATTTGAATGCCATCCCCGGTGGACTGGTGCGGGGTGAGAACCGCGCCCTTAGCAGTTTTAATCACCGCGTCCATCGCCGCATTGCCAAACTTCTGGCCCTTTTCGATGACCTTGAAGTTCATCTTGCGGAGGTCCACAGCCTTGAGGACACGGTTCAGCACTTTGACCGTCTCGGGGTTCTTTGAGTACGCCCGGACGTAATCGGCCAACTGGCTCACGCGGTTGACGCCACTGGGGAGGATCAGGTTGTCATCCCGGCCGCCACTGGCTTCGTAGCGGGGGGTGTCCCACTCTTCGCTCCAAGGCTGCTTGCGCCCAGGTGTACCCACTGACGGTTCCTGCGGCTCATCCCGTGGCCCACCCGCTGCCGGTGGTTCCTCTGGTGCCCGTGGCCCCTCGGGCGGCAAGTCCACGGTCTTGGGTTCCTCCCCCGGCGAGTGGATGCGGGCGGAGCCTCCGTCCTCAGTCCGCCAGATAATGGCGTTGCCAGGGGTGTTCTTCGTGTCCACGTCCTGGCCGAACCTGCGGAGAAACTCAGGCTGGCTCAGCGCGCCTTCACCGGGGCGCATGAGGCCCGAATCGGTAAGCTCCTTGATTTGCGCCTTGCCGGACTCCTGGCGGCCCCACTGGGCCAGGCGGGCGTTTTCCTCAGCCAGCGGCCCCTCTACGTGAGCGAGGCTACCGCCAATGGCCCCGAGGCCCAGGCCCATCGCAGCGGAGATGTACAAGTCGTCATCCGTGCGGAGCGAGTTGTATCGGTTCATCAGCGCGTCATAGCCCACGTTGGTCCCAGCCCCGACCACGCCCATGCGGACTGCGTTGGCAATCCGTGAGCCAGCCGTGAGTAAGCCTTCGCCGCCCATACCGGGGACAAATCCGATGAGCGTGGGCAAATCCACCAGCCCGCCGACTAAACGCCCCCCGAAGCCTGCGACTCCCATTTCAGACAGCTTCTGCTCATCCTGCATGGACTGCTGCATACGGGAGCGCCGGAAGTCAGCATCGGAGTCACTTGTGGCCTGGAGGATGTAGTCCCAGTTCTTCTCGGGAATGCCCTCCAGGTACTTGCCAGCCTTGTCGTTGTCCCAGGAGAAATTCCAGTCCGTCGATTGGGTGCCCCTGTCCCGCCACCAGTTCACCACGGAGTTGTCCGAGGCGAAGCCCAGGGCCAGAGCTTGGGGGATATTCTCTACGTTGTTGATGACCCCCCCGTTCTCTGCCCGCTGCTGGGCCTGCATCTGCACCAGGTCCGAGGCGGAAGCGCTCTGATCCGGGTTGACCGAATCGCCGGAGGTGAAAGCGGAGGACAGGGGGTCAGGCTTTCCCGAGGGGGTCTGCCCTGCTGCGGGGGTGGTGCCGTTGAACTTGCTCAGGTAGTCCCGTGTTTCCGGCCAGGGACTCCCTGCGGCTAGCGCCTTGGCAGCCCGAGGACCGCCGTTGTAGTCGGCCAGGGCCATATCCATGTTGCCGTTGTACTTAGCCAGGCTGTCCCGCATGTAGCGCCCAGCGGCATCAGCGGCCTGGGTGTAGTCGTGGGGGTCAGTGACGCCGTATGCCTTTTGAGTGGCGGGCATCAGTTGGAACGGACCTTCGGCGCCCTTGCCGCTTTCGGCATCGAGGTTGAACGATGATTCCTCACCGCTCATTTTGAACAGCGTCCCTTGAGGGAGGCCATATTGCTGCTCGGTCGAATCAGTGATTTTCCGGGCATCTTCCAGAGAAATTTGAGTCATTACTTACCTTTGTTATTGGAGGTACTGCGGGTCAATAGGATTCAGCGCACGCTGCACTTCGGCGGCGTGTTCTGCATTAGCTGCGGCTGTCTTAGCCTTGAGGTCTGCGGCGTAGGTGTTGCCAATCCACTTCTCCACCTGTTGGCGGGAGTAGTTGAGGACTTGGTGATTCACGTCTGTGAGGGGTACTCCCCGGGTCCACATGGTGTAACCACCTCGGTCATTGGGCTCCATGCGGATGTTCCCCTTGCCGATGTCTTGGTCATCCGCGATCTTCCCTGGCACCTCGTCAATGAAGCGCTCTACCCACTTCCCCCGGTCTTCTCCCTTGGGGACTTGAGGCAGGTCTTTATTCAGGTACAGGGTGTTGTTGATGTTCGTGGAGACATTCGGGTCTTGCAGGTACTGCACGGTGGCCTTCACTGCGCTGGCCGCATCGGGCACCTGGCCGGACTTGAGGAGGAGTTCCGACCTTCGCCGGATGTCCGCCTGGACTGCCGTGAGGTTCGTCTGGTCATTGCCCCAAAGCCCCTCAGCCCAGTGGACGGAGCGAGATAGGAAGCCGGGGTTCACCACGTCATTCACAGCGCTCGCTACGTTGGCCTTCATGGCCCCCATATCGGCCTCGGTGACACCGGAGTTGCCGCCCTGATAGACCAGGGATGCCGCTGAGTTGGCATCGGGAAATCCGCCCTTCTCCATCAGGAACTGGATGTCGGAGAGCTTCTGGTATGCCCCACCGGCAAGCTGCTGGGCGTATGCGGGGTTCACCGCGTTGATGTGGTTGAAGGTGTCTATTGCGCCCTGGCCCTGCTGGTTAAGCTGGCCCTGCTGCTTCCCGTCCGGGGTCCATCCGAGGGACGCCAGGTTGGTAAGACCCGACTGGAGAATGCTCTTCCACTGCGGGTTATCCACCTTGTTCGTGGAGTAGAACTGCACCTGCTTGTCGAACGGCATCTGCTCCTGCTGGACACGGTTTGCCATGTACTGCTGGGCGTACTGCTCAATCTCGAAAGCCTTCATCTTGCCTTCGGGGCTCATCACCTGCTGGGGCTGGAGGTACGCCAGGTTGCCTTGGTCGATGGCTACCCGCGTGGATTGCTGGGCGTTCGCCATGGACTGCTGGGCGGTGGACAGAAGCTGGAAGCGGTTGATGTTGTTCTGCCGCTGATTCAACTGGGACTGGCTATGGTTGATGACAGCGTTCCAGGTGCTGGCCGTGACCCATCGTTCGTTCTTCTGCGCCCAGTCATTGAAGCACTTCTGGTCCAGTTCACCGGCATCCGCTTGGGTCAGGAACGGGCGAATCTCATCATCCACACGCTTGCGCTGGTTCTGGTCATCCATGCTCTGCGCGTGGAGGCTCACTTCGGCAGCGGTGGTGCCGCCCAGCGTGGACGCCACAGTGGCACCGGATGACAGCTTCTGAGCCAGGAGCGCATCCACCAGGGACTTATTCCCGGTCTGCGCGATCTGGACCAGCGTGTTGTTCAAGGTGGTCTTGCGGGCATCGTCCCGGAGTAGCGAGGTGGACGACAGAAGGTTGAATCGACTGGCGATGGCCTGGGCGGCTTGGTCATTGGTGCCGTTGAACTGGCCCCCAGTGACATCCCCGACCACGTTCATGAGGTTGTCGCTGGACTGCTGGATGCCCTCGGTGATGGCCTTGGCGTTCATCGTCCGTGCGTTCGTGTCGAACACGTTCATGCGGAAGGCGTTATAGCCCTTGTCGAAGCCCGCAACGGCAAACTGGTTCTGCCCCTCAAGTGCCTCATTGCGGCTCTTCGTGAGGTATTCATCCACCTGCTGCGGGTCGGTGAACTGGAGTTCGCCAGTCTGGATTTTCGACATGGTGTCCCGCTCCATGCCTTGCATCAGGTTCTCACCGTAGATGTGCTGGAGCGTGCCCTGGAAGGCTGGGGACTGGGAGGCCAGGATAGAGCCGTCTTTGATCTGCTGGCCCAGCTCGCCCACGGTCATGGAGTCGGCTGTGTCCTGGGCTTTCTGCCGCTCCTGTTGATCCTCAGCGGAGCCGAACTGCTGGAGCGCCTGAGGGATCGCTGAGGAGCCCAATGCCTGGGCCAATTGGTTCGCCTTCAATCCAGCCGTGTCATCCAGGTGCGCCCGGACTGGCTGGAAGGCAATTGGGTTTACTTGTTCCATGCCCTGGACGCCAGGGTCATAGTTCACTTGTCCACGCATGGGGCCTCCTTATGAGCCATTAGGGGTGACGGTGGTTGAGCCGGAGTTGGCCCGGAGTTGGGTGCTGTAGGCCCCGAGAGCGCTGGAGCCGAGGCGGCTGGCCGCTTCCAGGTAGTTCGGGGAGTCCACAGAGCGGAGGGAGTTGAGCGCGCTTTGGGTGCCGTAGTAGTTGTTCTGTAGCTGGGTGTTGTTGTTCGCTACGGTCGTGCTGTAGTTCTGCTCTACGGATTGGTTGTAGTTGTCGCGCTGAGCCGAGAGGTCGGCCAGGAGCGCATCCACAGAGTTGCCCTCTACGCCCGCTTCACTCGCCTGGGCGCGCGCGGTGGACATAGCCGCTCGGGCCTTGAGGTTGTTCTGGTATTCCTGCTGAGAGGCAGACTGGCGGGCTTGCTCGTTCGCATACCCGGTCTGCGCTTGGTTGTCCTGAAACGCCTTCAAGTCGTTCTCGGACTGCTGCTCTTCATAGGCTGCGGTCGATTTCGCTTGCTGGTTCTGCTGGACCACGGACGCGGTGGTGCCAGCCGCTGCGATGGCCGTTGCGGCCCACGCTGCTGCTACGATGGTACACATGGGAATTGGACCTTCTGGAATTCCTGGAAAGCTTCGCCATCGGGGCCAAAGGGTTCCGGGTCGCAGAACTCAAAGCCCAGCCAGCGGAGCCACAGGAGATGAACAGGGTTGCCCGTCCACGCCCGGTTCATGAGGACCGGACGGAGTTCGTGCATTTGGTTGATGTAGTCCCGGCAGTGGGCCAGGAATGTCTTGCGGGCTTGCGGAAGCTCAGGGGAAGCGAGCATCCAGGGAGCGCCGACCATATCTGTCAGCGGAGCCACACCGAAGATGGCGACCACACGCCCATGAACCAGGAAGGTCCAAGTGCGCAGGGAATCCATCTGCCCAAGGAGCAATGCTTCCAGGGGTTGCAGGCGGGAGGACTTCCAGATTTCGTCCCGGTCCTCCTCCCGCATGTTGGCGGCCAGCTCATGGCAGTGTGTCGGTGTCGTCTCAAGTACCCACGCGACCTCAGACAGCCTGGCTGCGTTTGACAAAGAAGCCCTCCCAGTCCGCGCTCAGGAAGGCCGAAGGCATCGGAGAGTCGTTCTGAATAACGATGGTGGCGTCCGTGTTCTGCGTCATGATGGGGAACGTAAACTTGCCGGTGCTTAGCTCTGCCTGTCCTAATGTGGCGCTTGGGGTGCCCAGTACCTTGCCCGAGTAGGTATAGGTGTAAGTGTCCCGGTAACGTGGCGTCACCTTCACCTGGAAGTACCCGGTGCTGGCAAAGTTCACGGACGCCTTGCGAAGCTGGAGGCGGCCTTCGGTGTCGCTCTTGGTGCCCCCGCCTGCGCTTTGGGTCTTCACGGTGATGGTGCTTAGCTGGAAGCTGAACACGTACCGCCGACCGACGATAAGGTCCGAGGAGGTGTAATTCCCCTTCACCTTCGCTGTTGTCCCATCCCACACAATTTCAGCGACCACGCCAGGCTTGAGGGTCTGCCCGGTGGCGGTCACGGCCATGTACGTGCCGTCATCCAAAGCCCACGAATGCGGGATGGTGGTGTAGCCGTCCGCGTAACTCAGGGTGTCTTTCGTGACGTATTGCTTTCGGTCCAGGTGAACCAGATACGGCTCATTGGTGCCCAGGCTGTCCGTGGCTACAGTGAGCTTTTCGAAGTACAAGCCATCGGCGCGGTTGATCGCCAGGAACACTTCGGAGTCCAGGAACTCCGCGCTCAGGATGGTATCGGTGTCCGGGAAGGTCCACTTGCTCCAGGAGCTTTGCACCTTCGTGTCACCGTCCCAGTAGAACTTGTACACGTAGATGGAATGGCGGTCCCCGGTCGTGAGAACGCACAACATATCCTCAGAACTGGATGAGGCAATCTTGAACACGCCCGAAGGAATGTACTGGGGAACATGCGAAGCCACGTCCGTGGAGTCGTTGGAGACATCGTTGGTGTCCGTGAAGTATTCCCGGATGGCCGTCCAGTTCTCCCGGTCAGAGGCGAAGTACACGTTCTTGCCCACGGATTGAGGAGTGGTCAAGGCGTTGCACACGAACTCCGTGGACGGCTTGATGGAGATGGTTTTGGGCGTGAGGGTGTCCCCGTTGTCGATCAGGAATTGGACCTCATCGGAGAACAGCAGGAGTTGCTTGTTGAACGACACCGCGTGCTTGAGGATCGCGACTTTGGTGTACGTGCTGGACACGTCGATAGGATCGCTGTCCAGAAGCTCCGTCACAGTGGTGCGGTAGAAGTTCCAGTATTTCCCCGACTCCGAGAAAATCACGGCCTCATCGGCAAGGAATCCCAGGCGGTTCCGGTAGAAGACAACATCGTTGATTGTCCGTCCCACAAAGGACGGGTCTTCGTTGGTGTCCGCATCGCCTGCCACTCTGTCCGTCCAGGTGGCTGCCTGGAAGGTGAAGGTGCCGTCCGCGTTACGGACCAGCGTGTGCGGCATGGTTGAGCTGTCCAGGCCCAGTGCCACACCAGGGCCGACACACTCACGCCACACGCCAGTGCTGTCAGTACCGACATCGTAGTAGACGTAGTAGTCGTCCGAAGAATCGCCAGGGTCGCCGGTAATTTCGAACAGGCAGCCACCGGCCTGGGTGCAGTTGGAAGGCAGCGTGGAGAACGACTGGACTACCTTCTTGTACGCCTTCATGGCGTTGTTGTTGAAACCATCGTAACAGTCGATGGTGAAGTCCGCGGTGCTGGTGATGTACAGACAGGAGCCCGCACGCACGCATGTAAAGCCCGCGCTTTGGATGCCCGCCACCAGCTCCGTGGCGATGTAGTCCGTGGAGGCCAGGGAGGTTTTCGTGGCATCGGACCCATCTGGGGTCGCGTATGTAGCCACGGTCACGCCGTTGAGGATGACCCCGTAGGTGCGCCCGTAGTTACCCTGGATGACACTGATGAGTGCCTCGGGCCCACGGGTGGCACTCACGGCTGCACGGTTCGCCACGGTGATGGCCTTGTTCACGATGAAGGTGTAGTCCGCCACGGTGATCGCGGTGAAGTCGCTTGCCGGGTCGCTTGCGGCCAGGTAGCTGGTTCCATCCGGGAAAGACACCGTGCGCTCAGTGCCGTCTACGGCAAATACACGGAGTCCGCCGTTGGTGATCGCCACTTGGTAGCGCTCGCTGGCATCGCGGTTGATGGTGTGGACGAATGCCGACTCCAATGGGGAGGCTGTCACTTGGGCCAGGTGGGTGGTTGGGGGGCGCTTCATCAGTCCCTCAGAGACGGTCGAGATGCCGTTCTCTTGGGCGTCCAGTTGGGACGACAGACGGAGGGTGAATGGTTGCTGTGAGACGCCATTAACGAAGTTCGGGATGGAAGATGAGATTAAGGACATAGGCTATCGGTCAAGTACCCGCATGATGGAGTAGTTGCCGGTCAGCACGTTGTAACCCCCGGTCTCCGAGTCGTACTTGCGAATGGCGACCAGGGCCCGCGTTTCGTCTTTCTCGGTGAAGCCGTTGAGGACATCGGAGCCCACATTCCGCTGCTGGAACACTCGGGCGGCCCGGACGGTGATGTAGTGCCGCACCGATTGTGGAAGCTCGGAGAAGTCCAGGAGAACGACCATATCCACGGTGATCGAGGAGCCGAACTCATACGTGTGGTTCTGGCGGTCGTAAATGCGCGTGCCCCGGAGAGTGATGTCCAGGGTGGCGCTCTTGCCGCTAGGTGTGACCTCCAGGCAGTTGCCGGGGACGGTGATGTACTTCGTGAGGAGAGCCGGAGTCAGCTTGTAGTTGCGCTCAGTGTTGAACTGCCATCCAGGCGATTGCACGTCGATGGTGACTTCGCGGAGGACTGAGCGGGCGATGGCGGCATCCGCTACGGGAAGGCCATCATCCAGGGAGTTGACTGGCGACTCGCCAATGGTATTGAGCATGATGTTTACGGCATCTAGCTCGGTCGTTTGGGCGAGTGTCTTCATTTTCTAGGCACGAAAAAAAAGCCCCACACAAGGAAGTCCTTGAGTGAGGCTAGGTTGGTGGTTAGGCGGTTTTCAGCTCTACAGCGGCTGCTGGGCGGAGGATGCCGTGGCCCATGGCGTACTTGGCGACCATGAGGGTGCCTTGACGGCGGATGTCGTAGTCCGACTCCATCGCCAGGTCCATCAGCTTGACGGTGCCCACAGCGGCCTTGTGCATGACCAGGGCTGCGGTGCTGGTGGCATCTACAGCGTACTTGTCGCTGGTGCCTGCGGTCAGCGCGGTGCCGCCATTCGCAACGGTGGCGATGTTGGAACCGAACGGAGCGTGGACAGCTTTCACCAGGTTGATGCCCGCCACTTGTGGCAGTTCGCCCTTGGCATAGCTGCCTTGGCCGCCCCACAGGGAGTTCATCAGTTTGGTGTTCTGAGCTAGCATGTAGTACGCCGCTGGGGTCAGGTAGGCGTAACGCTCATCAGCCGGGATGAATTTCTCATCCAGCTTCTGCGCGGCTGCGAACAGTGCAGCTACCAGGGCTTCGCCAGTGGTATCGGTCAGCAGCGCGGAGTCAGTCACCGAACCGCCACCAGCTTCGGTCGAGACCGGGGCCGATGCGCGGGCAGCCAGGACGCCCAGTTGCAGGATGTGCTTGTCGTAGGTGTACGACAGAGCGCGGCCCATCTCAGTCGAGTACGGACCACGGACATCGTAGTGATTCATGGCTTCGTCGATGGAAGCGATGAAGGCGTGCGAGATGAGCAAGTCGTCGATGGTGATAACTTGCTCGTTCGCAGGAACGCTCAGGCCAGCAATCTCAGCGCCCGGAGTGTGGTACTGGGCCGAGATTTTGCCCAGGACTGGGAACTGGGCAGACTTGCCGCTGGTAATGGTGCGGACCAGGTGCTTGTCAGCGGTGACGCACGACTCCTGGAAGGCAGTCAGGACTTCGCCCGAGAACACTTTCAGGAACAGCGCTTTGGCATCGCCAGTAAGGTTCGCTTGGCCCAGGCGGGAAACAGTTGCATCAGACATTGAGGGGTGAATCCTTGAGAAAAAGTCGATGGAGCGAGCCGGGATGAATCCCGTGGCCCGCGTTGCCACCGCGCAGGGGCGCAGTGCGGCTGGACTTTTCTGTTGCTTCTCAAGGTGCTGAGGCGGCCCGTATTAACGGCTACGGGCCAGGCCGGGTGGATCAGTTGTCAGCGACAACGGCACCGGATGCAGCGGAGGCGCTGGTGGCGCTCGCCAGGGTCGAAACAGCGGCAGATGCCACCGCCTGGATTGCTTCAGCCTTGGTCACAGTGCCGTCAGCGGCGACTTCGGAGACCAGGTTTGCCAGGACTTTTGCCAGGAACGACTCAGCGTCTACGGCTACGGTTTTCAGAAAGCTCATGGGGGTATTTCCTTTTATTGGGGTGGGTTGGGTTGGTGGACCAGGCCGGATGGCTGGGTCACGTTTGCGGCCAATGCGTAAGCACGCACGGCCCCATAAATTACGGAGCGTTTCCACAGGGGAACTCCAAGGTCGGTCATGGCCTGGAGCAAGATCCGGTCGCATTCTTTTCGGGTGATGCGAATAGGCACGCCATCCAGTTGGACGGTGAGGGTCTCGCACAGGTAGTCATGGACGATTGCCGCCTGGCCGTATGTGCCCCATGGGGGAATCAGTGACCAGAACGGACGGGGTACAGAAGCTCCATCAGTGATGAAGCCAGCGGGGACATCCACGTACCGGCCAGTCCCTTCGGGACCGATCCAGTAGCGGAAAGGCGAAGATGCCCAGTAGTCCACGCCATCCACTTCCTCCATCCACTTGATGGAGAAGTGTTCGTCGGTGAAGCCGCTCATTGTTGTTTTTCTTATTGCGGCCAGGCGTCAGAAGACGTTGGAACGGAGGAGCTTGGCCTGGACTCGGGCACGGTATGCCGGGTCACTGCGGTAGCGCTTATCGCTCATCGCCTCAGTCACCTGGGAGGTGGATTCGAAGACATCGGCTGCGGCTGCTTTGCCACCGCCAATGAGGTTTGGCTCGCTGCCAATGGCAGAGCGGTACTGCGCGTTGAGGCCGTTCACGGCCAGCTTCGCTTGCTCCAGGCTGCCATTTACTGCGGTGTTGAAGGCTTCGATTTGAGCCGGTGCCAGATTGGCCTTGGCCCATGTGACCAGGCTTTCGTACTCATCGGCACCGCCAGCTTCGCCCTTGATTGCGGAGATGTGCTGGTCTGCCAGAGCCTGCTGGCCCGCCACATATTGGTCGACCACGCCACGCGGATAACCCGCTTTTGCCAGGCGGTCGTAGCTTTCGGGACTCAATGCGCCCGTGCGGTCGAACTCCTGGGAGAACTCATCCAGGTCCAAGCCTTTCGACTCCAGGGCCTTGCTCGCCTCATCCGGGGTGGCCGTAGAGGGTTCGGGCTCTGCGGTCGCTGCTGGAGTCTCGGGGGCAGGTGCCTTGAGGTCGGCGTAGGCTTTCGCCAGTTGGTCCCAGGAGTCGAAGCCTTCGGGCAAGCCCTCGGGGCGCTCTACGGTTTCAGCAGGGGTCGTGATGTTGTCGCCTACCGGGCCAGCATTGGCCTTGTCGATGGCGGCAATCATTGCCTCATCATGCCCTTCGGGGGCAGACGGGTTCGGGGATACGATTTCGATGCTTTCCATTAAAGGTCTTCGAGAACGCGGCCATTAGCGAACACGCGGTATCGCTTGGCCTGGGGGTTGATGTTGAATTGAACTTGCTCTGCGCCCTCACCGAAGTATTCGATAAGGGGCTCTGTTACAGCGCCCTCTTCGGGCTCTTTAGTTTTGCGCTTGGCTGCCATCGGGTTGGCCTTTCTCCATCATGCGACCAGCGGCCTGCACTGCCGGGGCTACGCCCGACTGCATTGCCTGCTGCATCTGTTGCTGTTGTTTTTCCTGCTGGACCTCTTGATCGGTCTTCACCAGGCCGTCTGTGTCGATCCCGAGGGCGGTGGCCCTGCGGGTCATGTAGTTGCCCCAGTTGATCCGGGAGGCGGCATCAGGAATCTGCATGATGGTGGAGATGAACTGGTCCAGTTTGGTCAGGTCATTGCCACGTCCAAGGGCCTCCATACCCGTCACAATGGTGGGGCTAACGGTGCCCTTGGGCAGTTCGGGGAGCTTCTTGCGGCGCTGCATCGAGAACATGATGCGGTTGACTAGCGGAAGCTGGAATTCTTGGCTGAGGATGGAATAGACACCGCCCAAGGCGGCTTCCAATTCCCCGGCCATGTACCGGATTTCTTCGGCTGTCACGCGCTCACCATTCCGCTGAATCGCGGAGTTCAGCATGAAGGCGAACTCAAGGCGCTCAGTGATGGTGTTGATGGTCTCCAGTGCCACACGGAAGTCACCGGACTTTTGAAGCTGGAGGGCCTGGACATCAGATGCCACGCCATCCACAAATTCGCCGTTCGGCGCTTCGGCCAGCTCGCTGGAGCTAGTGACCCCGTTGGGGTTCACCAGGAACAGGACTTTCGCGGAGGCTGCGGAGCCTTCCACGATGGCCTGAGAGAGACCTTCCAGGGACTTGATGTCGCCCAGGTACTCTTCCACGTAGGAGCGGCCATAGTTCTCTCCGTCGATCTTGACGAATCGAATCGGGAGCCAGGCGCACTTGTCTTTCGGGTACGTGCCTCGGGAGCCGGGAACAATCTGACCCTTGACCTCCTGATACACGTTCCAGGTCTCACCCTTGAGGGTGATGTGGGTGTAGATCGAGACGTTCTTGTTATGGTCTCGGGGGGTGTCGCCGGAGTCATCG
>Ga0160449_1000436_pt1 | contig 26147 bp, 26 predicted proteins | sample HID1975I_E1MG_FD_108216 | JGI IMG/M metagenome (GOLD analysis project Ga0160449, IMG submission 108216) | Enriched soil microbial communities from UW Madison campus, WI, USA - HID1975I_E1 MG | ecosystem: Environmental > Terrestrial > Soil > Unclassified | place: USA: Madison, Wisconsin...
AAAAAACTCCAAAATCTAATGACTTTGGAGAATTAATATTTTATTCATTCTTATTTTTATCAATAAGTTTTGCCATATTAGAATTGAATGTTGATAGATTTTCGTCTAACGAAGCAAAGAAATCAAGGTCGGCATTTTCCACTTCAATAAGTCCCTTTTGTAAAACAGTCTCTCCTATTTCCGTTAACCGAATCGTTTTTGCTCTTGTATCAGTTTCATGTTCTTGCCTTGTAATAAAACCTTTTTCTTCCAACGTTCGCAATACTTTTGATACCATCATTCTATCAGCATTACTTTGGTTTGCAATGTCCACTTGTGTTACAGAATTGCTTTTTTTTGAAAGCCAGCCTAAAGCCGCCAACAAAACAAATTGTGTCTGCGTTAAGTCTAATGGATCTAAAACTTTTTTTAGTTTCCTCTGCCAGAGCATGGTTAATTGTCCCAGCAAATAACCAGGGCTATCTTTTGGACTTTTAAAATGAAAATTAATTTCTTTAGCCATAATGATATTGAAGCGTTATTGTCGATATTAAATCGTCTATATTAATTCCAAAGATAATCATAAGCTTGGATAATGAAAATTGGTTCTAAAAAGTAAATAACTTACTTTTATTTTGTTTCCAAGAAAGTAAGTTTATAACCATCGAGATCTTTGACGTGAAAAGCTCTGCCAAAAGGTGTATCTATAATTGGTCCGCAGGTTGTAACTCCATTTTCTATGAATTGCTCTTTCAATTCATCTACATTTTTATCAACGGCAAACCAAAGAGCGACTCCAATTCCTAATTCTCTATCTTCAAGAGGTTCAAGAGGCGTACGAATTGCAAAACTTGCCTGCCCTTCATTATACTTAAAAATACAGGCTTGGGGATTGGTGTTTCCAATTTCAAATCCTAATTTTTTCTCATAGAAGTCTTTTGAAGCTTCTAGATTTTTTACTTGTAACGATGCAAATGTTAGTTCTCTCATATTTTATTTAAATTAAATTGTTGTCGCAAATATAATATACACGACAACAATAAACAAATGTTTTTAGCTATTTCTTTTTGAGAACGAAAAATTATAGATTATTGTTTTTTAGAATTCTGTCACATTTATTAATAAATAATACTTTATTTAATTTGTAGTTTAAAGGTTGAATCTTAGGCTATGATGGAAATATGATAGGATTTCTGCCTGTTTAGGACTTGTATGTTTCTTTTAAAAATATAGGCATAAAAAAAACTTCTTAATTTCTTAAGGAGTTTCTTAGTGGGCAATGAGGGGTTCGAACCCCCGACCACTTCCGATGAAAAATCGGAATGCTCTGAACCAGCTGAGCTAGTTTTTATTTTTAATTAATTCTTCGATTTTAATTCTGCTTTTCCAAGATTTAATTTGTATTCTCTTTTATGAGCAGTTTCTTTTGTTTCGTAGTTTTCTGTATAAACAATTTGCCAGTCATTAACGCTTTCAGTAAAACCTTTACTTTTTTGATTATGCCTTACGAGCCTTTCAGCTAAATTTGAAGTAAAGCCAATATAGAATTTATTTTTAGTTTCGCTGAAAAGTATGTATACAATGAATTCCATAAATGATTAAAATAAAAAAACTCCAAAATCATAAGACTTTGGAGTTTTTGGAATTTTTGTGGGCTGTCAGGGATAGGAATCGAACACTTGATACCTATTTTGACATTTTTTGATAACTTAAGGTAAGTCTGTTGATATTCAAATCATAATTAAGGCGAAATATTTTGATGATTAAATTTATTTATACTAACACAGACTTATTTATATAATAAAATTAGTTAGATTCACGTTCTCGCTACAAGTATAAAGCGTCTGAGAAATCTGAAACTTTTTTGTTTACTTACCTTTGGACATCTCGCGCTATTCACGAGCGTGACGCTCGCCATCGGGAGAGCGGGTTTTTAAACGCTATTTTCGAATTCTTATCCCTTGTTCTTGTGATTTTAATAATGCATGGGTTTCTGACATATCTTTTCCTTTAGAAGAACAAAAGTTTATTAAATCATATTCTATTCCATATGTAATACTTTCTGCTTTATCGGAAATATCTTTAATTTTATATAGCAATTCCTCTTTTATGTTTCCGGCATTAAAATCTTCTTCGTTTCCAATGATAACTTTGTGAACCAACCAATTTCTTTGCTGTAAAAAAGCATTTAATTCATCTTGAAATGACAAGTTATATAGATTCTCCTTAATTGCAATTTTAATAGCCTTGCCTAAAGTATAACTTTGGTTTTGTTTCAAACATTCATCCGCTTGTTCTTTTGTTTCGGCAGGATTCATTTTAAGAGTAATTGAATAACTCAGCGCTTGTTCAACCATTTGGGTTTTCAATATAGCTTCTCCAAGAAAACAATACAAATTAATTTCATTATTATTGGCTGGTATTTTTATAACATTCTTTTTCATATGCTTTTCGCTTTAATAAATTTCATCTAACTTGTCTATATATAATGACAAACAACACTTTTTCGCCCTTAACTGGTAGATTTGTTTTGACTAGTCTCAGTAACTATCGACTTTGTTATTTATTAATCAAAGATACTTTTTTAGTACGCAGTGTTTTTGCGTAGTAATAATATTTTCGACTGACTTCGCTTCCAGAATCTAAATCAAACTTTTAAATAAAAAAACTCCAGATTTCTCTCTGAAGCTTTTGTCTTGTAGCGGGAACGAGTCAAATATCTAACCAATTTATTGACGATTATAACACTATTTTGTCTTGCGCATCTTAAAAAGAATTACCATTTTTTTCTAATTATAATTTGAAATGAGAATTAAATTAATTCTTCAAAAATTTCTTGTCCATTAATTAATTCTTGAATTTCAAGTATACTATTAATTTTGAAATTTCGAATCTTCCCCTCTCTTAGAAGACAATTTGTTTTCAATATTATTTCAACATTTTGATCTTCAAAAATTGTTTTTGGTAAAGTGTTATCAGGAATTATTTCACCCGGTAAATGAATAAATATGCTACCATTATCATTATAATTATAATTGACAAAATACTGATCGCCATCTGGAATCCAAGACTCTAAATTTTTGTATAAATCTTTAAATTTTTTAAAATCTTTTATGTAAATAAATAGATCGATGATCTTTATTATTCTTGTGGTAATGTTGTTATAGGTGTCTTTATACCTAATGTAATAATAACTATTTGGAGTGAATTTACAATCAAAGGTTTTTAATTTAAACCCACGTGAGTTATAATCTGGAAATTTTTTTCCAAATACATCAGTTTCAGTCTTTACTGTAAAAATATCATTAATTGTAATTGCAGATTTCTTTTGTGTTAAATAATCAAAGTAGTTCATTTGATAGAAATAATGCTTAAACAGTATGGCTTGTGATCGACCAAGAGTTCTTGATATTTTTGTGGCACTACCTTCTAATGTAAAAGAATTTATTGATGGTAAAATTGGCAAGTTGAAAAAAGAATTTTTCTCCACTGATTCTACTATATCTGACAATAAATCTTTTTCCGGAAATAAATCATGAGTATTTTTAACTTCATATAAAGTTTCGCTTGGAAGATATAACTCTGAAAAACTTTTGGAGTTTGAATTGTACCATTTGCATTTTAAGTCTATTAATGGCAATCCTGATTTTTCAGAAAATTTATTTTTTTCATCAGAAAATTTAAAGCCAATTATAGTCATAATTGGAGGTAAAAATTCTAAATGATTCGTTTCCATTAATTCACCATTCTCCTTTGTTCGATTAACTTTTACTTTATTTAATTCTATATCTACACTTTTTAAAACAACTTTTTTATTTATGTAAGATTGCTTAATTAAATTTTCATAATTTTTACTGGTAAGTTCTTTATTTTTTTCTTCTAGTTTTAACTTAAAATTAAATTCAAAAAGGAATTTTTGATCTATTACAGAGAAAAAAATCCTGTTTGCAAGATTGCTATTGATCCATTTATCAGTGAACTTTCCCTCTTTTGAATTATAGTAAACGCAGTGTAGTTGTTGCCCTATATCTATACCAGTCTCTTTGTCAAATGATTTTTCTTTGATTTCCTTTACTACAAGTACAGGTGAAGAGTAATCAGAAAAAGCGGTAATTTTAATATTAGTTAGTTTATTAATATAAGGATGTGTTTTGAAAACGATTAGTTCCCCTTGCTTGAATTCTGACATAATTTCTTTTTGGTTAAGATAGATGTCGAATATATGAATTTTAATATTAAATTTGAAAAGAATCTGCGTGAGGAGTAAAATTACAGCTGTGTGGATCGCAAAATAGAATTTATTCTGTTTTACTATTATACATGAAGGTATATTAGGAAATGAGATTTATCAAACGTTGGGCTGTTTAGCTTTAAACCACCCTCCAATAGAAGGATTAATATTTCTATTAGTACTATACTCGGTTCGTTCGTTACAAGCGATACAAACAAAGTTAATACAATTATTAGATATTCCATATACAATCTTTTATATTTACTCACATAACCAATGACTCAGTAATTGGGTACCGATCCAACTCTCATATTGAGAGGTATGTAATTTTTAAAACGTTATTGCTGACCGCAGATTCTTTTTTAATCTCAATTATGAACAAACCTAGCTGGCTCAAAGAAAAAGGATATATCCATCTATCTCCATCCTTAGAATTAGGAAATAATTGGTCTCGTACAGTAAAAAAAATTACTGATAAAAAATATATAGAATCTTATGCGTTTTATCCGTTAATCCATACTATTATTTCGGATAGGAAATTTAAAAAAGGAAATTTAAAAAAATTCACAACAGACAAAAGAAGCCATACACATTACAGAAGTAAGACGTTGCACCCAGTCAGAAATTCAAAAGATAGGCCTTTACACTATGCCAGTCATATGGACGCATTAATCTATGGCTATTATGCTGATATTTTAAGAGAAAAATATGAGGATCTATTAAAGAAAGAACCTCTACAGGATGATGCTGTTATTGCTTATAGAAAAATTGAGACTTTTAAGGGTTCAGGAACTGGTAAATCTAATATTCATTTTGCAAAGGAATGTTTTGAAGAAATTAAAAATAGAACACAAAATGATAATGAAGTTGCGGTATTAGCAATTGATCTAAAAAGTTTCTTTTCCACATTAGATCATAAGATTTTAAAAAAGCAATGGAGCAAAGTTTTAAATCAGACTGATCAGATTCCAGAGGATCACTATAGGGTGTTTAAAGCTTGTACCAATTTTAAATATGTACTTTTAGATGATTTGCGTGTTAAGAGAAATAAGAATGGAAGAAAAGCTCCTTATGATGAAAGTAAATTAGCACGGATTCGAAAGACAAAAGGTTTTAGATGTTTTTTTGATTCTAATGATGATTTTAGGACATATATTAAAGAGGGCAAACTGTCTATTTATTCAAATCCTTTTTCTAAAAAATTAGAGAATGGAAAAACTGTCAAGAATGGAATACCACAAGGTTTACCAATTAGTGCGGTTTTAGCCAATCTTTATCTTTTTGATTTTGACTTAGAAATTGTTAATCGTTGGGTAAAGTCTCATAACGTTTATTATAGAAGGTATTCGGATGATATATTTATTGTATGTGATAAGAGTTTATGTGATGAAATTGAAAAAGATATAAGCAATCTAATTAAAAAGTATGAAATTAAGATAAGTGCGGAAAAAACTGAAAAATTTGTTTTCAGAAATATTAAAAATAATAATAATGCAAGATTAGAGTGTTTCAGAATTATTGAAGACGGTAAGGAAGTTGCCTCGGCAATGACGTATTTAGGTTTTGAGTTCAGAGGTTTTCATACAGGAATAAAATCTACTAATCTAGCCAAGTATTACAGAAAGATAATTTCTACTGTTAAAAGAAAAAGTAAAAGAACTTTAAAGTTAATTGAAGAAAATCCAAATACTAAGAAAACAATTTTTAAAAACCAGCTAAGAAAAATTTATAATCTTCCGGTAAAATTTACAGACGGGGATTTAACGGAAAAGAAAATAAATAGAAAAATGAGATATAATCTTGTTCTAAACGAAAGAGGATTTTATGAATTTAAATTTAGCGTACGAAACAATAAAAAGCAAGCAAACTATCATAGTTATATAAAACGCTGTTGCAATGAATTTCAAACAAATTCTTTTCAAAAGCAGATTAACAAAAGTAAGTCCATTGCTTATTTAGCTATGCATAAATATCTAAATCAAAATACTATGTAGATCTAAAGTGCGTAGAAATATAGGAAGGTTAGTATGGGTTTCGGCGGTAATATAATAAGTAAGAAAAACTAATTTTTTCAATTCGAGGCTCAAATCAATCATATACTGTAAGTTTATCAAATAAGAGAATAGCTTTTTTAATCTATTTCGTCTCGACTAAATTTGTTGTATGAAACTATTTATTGGTGTTTTTAAAACTTGATCGCTAATTTTTAACAAGCGTTTTTTGTATAAGCTTATTCAGCTTAGTTTGTTTTCTGATAATGTCTAAAAACACTTTATTTCTTGCCTCCGCATCTTTAATTAAAGTTGTAGCACTTATAACAAATATTGAAATTCCAGTTTCTTTATAGAATCTATGAAAAATTGGGTTTTCAGTTGAAAATAGAGGTGTATAATCATCTTCACGAAGTCTTGCTTCTAATTTAGTATCGATTTCAGTTATTAAGAAGGCAGAAACTTCATCTATTTTATCTTTTGCTTTAAAAGCTTTAACATAGTCTAGTAATTGTTGAATGCCGGCAAATTTTTTACGGTCAGGTTTCGAAATATAATCAAATGGTTTTATTTCAATTAGTACTGATTTTAATCTTTCAGGATTTTCAGGATTATGTGAAAAGAAAAGTGATAAATCAGGTTTGTCATCTAATATTTCGGTATCGCCATTTTCCTCGTCGATTCCTTTCAAAACTTCACGTATTCGTTTATCGCTTGCTACATAACTATAAGTAGTATAACGGTCATCTAGAAGCCATAGATTATTTTTTCCCACACAGTAATAGTCGTCCGAAGTCCTCATTTCCATAAACAAGTTATGAATAATTTTTTCAACTCTTTCGCTTTTATCTACTAATGTTTTTAGTCTTTCAATTACTTGAACCCTGTCATTTATATAAGATACTAATTCATTTTGAGCAAGTTGAATAGCGTCGTTCAATTCTTCATCTGAATAATCTGCTTTACCAGCATTTACCAGTACCTTTTCTTTTGCAACATCAAATCCTTTTTTCGCTTTTTCAATAATATGTTTCTTATCTAAAAAACCTGCCATTTCAATGTCCTCTTCCTCAATATAATTCATCAAATATGGTCTTTCCTCTTGAATTTCTTGTAATTTTTCAATATTCCTTTTTTGGGTTTCAGGAATTCCTTCTTTTACTAATTCGCTAATTTCTTTTTTTAGGAATGAATTTATCATTTCCCAAGATAATGTAGAAAAGAGATCTGTTTTGACAGGGAAAATATCGAAATCATTACGCTCATTATTTGCATGGGTGTTGAGATAATCTGATTCTAATAACATAAAACCCGAATAACCATAAGGCATTGCTATCTTTAAATCTTTATCGCTAAATTCGCAGACTGTTCTATTATTAGCACAATAATACGCATTTAGAGAACCTGCATTGTTATTAATTTTGTGATGCAAATTGAATTTAAAAATATTTCCATCTTTATTTTGAACTTCAAATGTTTTGTCTTGAAAATCAGGAATATCAATTGAACTTATTTGGCTTGTAGTGTTATCATATTCGTTATGAATTTCAATTGTTATATAAGTTCCTTTTTGTTTATAAAAGAACAACGTTGGAATAAGATTCATTAAAACCTTTTCTCTAATTGTAGTGATATCTAACTCAATTCTACGATCATTCTTTTTTGTGTTATCATAATACTTAGAAGTAATACCTGATAAAGTTAATTCGGTTTCATTGCTTTCGACTACCGTAGACTCCTTTGTTAAATTTTCTGTATCAAATTTAAAATCAAATTTAAATTTCCTTTCTTCTTGTTCTTCCTTTAATCTACTATTATAGATGACATTTTTAAAAATTTTTAAAAACACAAATCTGCCAACTCCTTTACAACCTAATTCTTTTTTGTGCTCAGTTCTGTATGTAGAAAATGATGCAAAATTTTTATCAGTTAAACCATCGCCGTTATCAATAATTTTTATTGTATCTACTTTTATGGCACCTAATTCTTTATCTTCTTCTTTGAGTTGGTTCTGTGTAGTATTTAGATAGCATTTAATTTCAGTAGCGTTAGCATGAATTGCATTGGTTACTGCTTCAAAAAGAACATCATATTGAGTAACTCTTGGGCTAATATCTTCATTTACAATTCGGCTAATATCCGCTAACATTTGACTCATATATACTGTTTTTAAAAATTATTTATTACTTAGAATATCTTCTTAATATATTAACTCCCTTTCACAAACTTAATCTTTCTTTAGCAAATTTTGTTACGGTTATTCGATTAACACCTAGGATCCTTCCAATAGCGCTGTAAGATATATTTTTATTTAATAGTTTTTGAACTTGTAATTCTTTACCTGATAATTTTACTTTGGAAGATTTTTTACCTAATGGTCTTCCTAAAATAACACCTTCAGCTTTTTTTCGTGCTAATGCTTCTTTTGTTCGCTGAGATATTAAATTCCGTTCAATTTCAGCTGAAAGACCAAAAGCAAAAGCTAAAACTTTTGATTGAATGTCCTCGCCTAATCTATAATTGTCTTTTATAGTCCAAATTTTAACTTCCCTTTTCATGCAGAAGTTTAACACTTCCATTATCATAAATAGGGAACGGCCTAATCTTGATAATTCTGAACAAATTAAAATATCATCCTTTTTTGTTTTTTTTAAAAGTTTTCCTAAAGTTCTCTTATCTACTTCTTTTGTTCCAGAAATTGTTTCTTCAATCCATTTCTCAATAACTAAATTATTTTTTAAAGCAAATTGATTGATTTCAAATCTCTGATTTTCCACTGTTTGTTTGTCAGTACTAACTCTGATGTAACCGTATATCATATTTTTATTGGTAAAAATAGGTTATTTTAATAGACCGATTTTACGTGGCAGGGATATAAAAAAATACTGCTATGATTTCGCAGATTTATACTTAATTAATACTCATAACGGTATTAAAGAAAAAGGCATAAAACCAGTAAGAATAGATGATTATCCTGCAATTAAAAAACACTTAGATTCACACTTACCCCAATTAGAAAAACGACAAGATAAAGGAGATTCTGTTTATAATTTAAGAAACTGCGCTTATATCGAGGATTTCTCTAAACAAAAAATTATCTGGATAGAATTAGCTGACAAGGGACGTTTTGCAATTGACATATTAGACAATTTTTTAACATTGAATGGTACATTCATTATGACTGGTAATGATTTAGAATTTATATGTGCTGTTTTAAATAATCCAATTACAAGCTGGCACTTCAATACCTTTTGTATTAGCTCAGGCGTTGGAACAAATCAGTGGAGAGAATTATATGTTAGGAATTTATTAATTCCAAATATACCAATCGAAAAACGTATAACCGTATTAAAGTTTATGAAGGAGATAAATGACTTAGAGCGAGCAAAAAAAGATTACAAAATTAAAACTAACGAATTAAATATGTTAATATATAATTTGTTTGAATTAAATAAAGAAGAAATACAGTATATCGAATTACAATAGATCTAGTGGTTTCCTAATAATTATAATGTTAATGAAGGTTTTTTAAAAATATGATTTCATCGTCACTAAATCCGTAAATATCATTTACAAATTCGTTAATTTTAGTCTGACCAGAAAACGTACTTTTGTTTAATTGATTTTGAATTTCACCACTTACACGTTCCTGTTCTGCGTGAGATAATTTAGGTATTGGAAGTAATTCCACATATTGTCTAAGCCATCGCCAACCTGTATCATCTAATCTGGTAGAAATCATATCAAGATAGAATAGAATTGCATTACTATTTAAAAAAGTTAAAAGATTTTCATAAACATGTTTTTCATCTTTACTTTCCTTTGTAATTAACATATATCCTGTGTTGCTTATCATAAAATCACTGCTTTCTAATGTAAAAGAGTTGCCAGTACGAGCAATTTCTGCCCAGATAATTTTTTGTTTAGAAAAATCCTCCCAATAACCTATACTATCTTGAGTTTCAAACCATTTATTATTACTTTTTTTTCTTGATCCAACATCTCCTGTTTGCTTTAAGCGATCGTAACCAAAAGTTAAAAGATGGTCTCTTACAGCAGGATATGCCTCAATATTAATTTTTAAGCTCGGAAAGGTTGTGATCAAATAAATATCTGCAAATTCATAACTGTATTTTTTTATATCACGTCCTCTCAAAATCGGTCTAATAATATCGACACTTTTTGGATCTTCTTTTATTATTTCACTTCTTTTTTTGCCATCAATTATAAAAGCCTCATTATAACCAGTTTTTATTCCATAATTTATTTGAATATCCCACTCTTTTAGAGGTGTTCCTATTTTTTCAATTTTCTCTTTAATACTTTTTTCAATTGAAGATAATACCACCCAGGTGCTAGTTTTAAAATGGGTTGGTACAGAATTATCCTTTATAAAGTCTTCTAATAAATTAGATTTGAAATCTTTAGTTAATAAGCAAGCATTTGTTTTTTCTTCATAATTGGCTTTTGTTCCCATTAATATATTTGTGTCAACTGTAGCTGAATCAAATACCTGGACACCACCAAAATCGATAAGTAGTATTGGGTTTGTTTTCTCAATAAAATATTTTCTTAAACTTTCTCCATAACCAGCACGCATCCATTTATTTGAAGTAATGAAAGTTAATAATCCATTTTTGCAAAGAATATTAAAACCTAATTCATAAAAAAGACTATAAATATCTCCTGTCTTAGCATATGTTTCAAAATTCATTTTCTCTAAATTAATGCTGTCTTGCCCCATTTTTTGTAATTGTACATAGGGGGGATTACCAATAATTGCATCAAACCCAACAAAATCACCATCCCCATTTAGAACATCTGGAAATTCAAAACGCCATTCAAACGCATTCTCATAAATTTTGTTGCTTTTTATTTCTTCAATTTCTGTATCTAGTTTTTTTATTTCTTCTGATACAGCTTTCACTTTCTTGTTGCGTTCTGCCTGCTCTTTTTTATTTAATTCAAATAGTCCTGTTTGCGATGTAAGAATGTGATACTCTCCTTTCAGTTTATAGATTTTAATTAATTTTGGGTCATTAGCATTAATCTCACTTCGAAAATTGGTTTTAATTTCGCTAATTAATTCTTCCATTTCGCGCTTTTGCTCCTTACTATCAGCATTACGATAGGTATTAACTGCATTTTTATAAACATCAATTGAAAGTTTACTTTTCTTTAAGGCTTCCTTTAAATTAACATCCAATCCAAAACGGCTTATCAATGAGTTACCACATTTTATATTAATGTCAATGTTGGGTAAAGTTTCCAACTCATTAGTTTTTGGCTTGTAATAGGCATTTTTCAGTAACTCAATCCATAAACGTAAACGGCATATTTTTACGGAGTTAGGATTGATATCTACTCCAAATAAACAATTCTCAATAATAGTTTGTTTCTCGTGAAATAATGTTTCCTGAATACGTTGACTTTCTTTTTTATTGGGATTATATTGGAAAGGAATTCCATCTTCATCAGTGACCATCAACTCATCATTAACCACTTCAAATTGATATTCTTTCAAACGTTGTCCATCGTGGTCTAATAAAACCCGTAAGTCATTTTTTATGGCAATTATTTCATTTAATGCTGAGACCAAGAAGTGACCTGAACCTACTGCCGGATCACAAATTTTTATACTATTAATAATTTTGTTAGCTTCTTTCCTGTCGTCAATTTTTTCATATAGTTCTTCAAAATTAGACACTTTCCAATTTTTGGTTTCATTGAATTTTTGCACTACCGCTCTACGTATTGTTTCTTTAGACATATACATAGTAATGAAACTTGGAGTGAAGAAAGAACCATCTTTGTAGCCATTAATTTTTTCGAAAATTAATCCTAAAACAGATGCATTAATCAAAGTTTTATTCTCTTCTTGAATGTCTTCACTTCCCTCACTGGCAAAATCATAGGCATCAAGAAAAGATAAAAAATATACAAGTGGATTTTTTTTGCCTGTCTCTTTACTTCCCTGATTATCCTTAATTACAGTATTTGAAAGTAAAGGCAGGGTTACATTGTCTTCAAGTTGGGATACAAATAATGTTTCATGCTCTAAGTCAGTTGGCTCAAACAGTGAACTGTTTAGGTATGGAACTTTCCCAAATGTATTACTGACTCTATCATTACGTTCATGAGGTTTTCTGGCTAAAACTTGAAAAAATAAACTATTTAGATTATCATAATCTCTAATCAAGGTTGAATTTAAAAACGCATAACTTTTATCTCCTTTATGGTAGGATATTAGCTGAGCTTCAAGAAGTTTTAAAAATAAGATACGATTAACCCAAGTAATCGTTAATTCGAGTCCCACGTTAAATAAGCGCTCAGTATAACTGTTTCCATATTGCTTAACATTTTGTAAGCGCGAAATTTTATCCAAACTATCTAGTTGGTCTATTGCATTTTCTAACAAAGAGCCTGAATTTCTATTTCCTTCCTTATGTCTTTGAATAAGTTTTTTTCCACCTTCTTTTACTTCATCTAGTCCAATAATATGCAATAACTCACTATAAAAATTTTTATCTAACGAATTGCTATCGTTTACAAAGGACAATTTTAACAGATGTTCGGGTGAAAGTAATTTGAACAATGCTACTAGAGATTTGTCATCATCTTTGTTTGCGTTTCGTAAAGGCTTGTCATACTTTCGAATATCAAAGTAAGCAAATTCAATTGTGTTTTGTATAGATTCAATGAAAGGTTTTGCGATTTCTTTGTAGAAGTAGTCAGTGGTTTTTCCAGATGATCTACCTTCTTCAAAATCAATAAATTGTTTTGTGAATGATTTATTCTCTGCAAATAACTTATTAAATATTTGCGCATCAAAAACAAACCATTCGTAAATATTGGAAATTACTAACTGTTTTAATTCGGTGTTTTTATGCGTAATACGTTCTCTCATAAAATATAAAACCAACTCATGTAATGCTTTACCGTTAAGATTTGTTACGGTAATCATCTGAGCTTTATTTATTGGGCTTTTTGCTTCGACTATAACTCCTACATTACTTTTTGCGTCTTTTCCATTATGAATAACTAAATCATTGCGTCCTTTAGTATTTATAAAATAATTAGGATCGTAATAAGTGTTCTTTAAAAAATCAATGACTAAATTTTTATGAAATTCTTCACTTTCTTTTTCATCAATACAATCAAGAATCTTAATTAAATTACGCTTGAAATTTTCGATTTGAGTTCTATTTGGTTTTACTTTAAGGAAAGCTTTATTAAGAACTTTGCGTGGTTCAAGTAGAGTTGTATTCATAATTTTTTTTATAGTGTAATTTTCAAACCTACCAATAAAAAATGAGATTAACAATTTCTAATTAATCATTTACCTCTTAATTACTTTGTAAGATATGTTTTCTAATTTTGAAATTACTATTGATTATGTATAAAACTTTTATATTTAAATTCCGCTTCAGTATTCAATTCAAAATCTTCAAATCACAAATGCTTTATGATCGTCTCTAGGTATGTTGACATTCGCTAAAACTTGATGTTATCAATTTATCGTATCAAGTAAATAAATTGTATCTTCTACATTATTAATAGAAATATAATCTAATATATAATTTTCCGCTTCTTTTGTTAGGTCTGTAGAGGTTGAAAAAGTATTCACATAGAAATCCTCATTTTCTCTTCAATATGAATAATTTCTGTATAGCCTTTAGTAATTAACGTCCCTTTTAGTTTTAATACTTTAAACTCACTTTCTCTGTTAATTTCTTTCCTTACTCTCAGCTTTATAGTTTTATTCATGGCATTTTATTTTACATTAAGATATACAAATTTGACAACAAAAAAGAGACTCGAAAGTCTCTTTAGGAATTAATATATATCATTTTATAAAAGCCTATTTTGCTTTTAGTAATTTTTCCAAATATTCGATTTTATCCTGTTCTGCTTTCAATAGTCGCTCATAAAGTTTTCTATTTTCTTCTACGGATTCCATTAATTTGTCTAATGGATGGAAAGTACAATAATTACCTGAATGACTTCCTGAATTAAATGTACTGTCTTTCGTATCATAGTAGGTGTTAAAATAATTAAACACACCTTCTTCTGAAAAATTCTTAATTGCTTCTACACTTACACCAAGCGCCTTTGCCACTTCGATAAGTTTTTCTTCTTCTATTGTCTCGCTATTTTCCATAATTGAAATAGCCTGCTGATTTGTTCCCATAGCCTGGGCTAAAGCTTCTTGTTTCATGTCTTTTAATTCACGAATACGACTAATTTTTCGTCCTATGTGATTTGGTTTTGTTAATGTACTCATAGCTCAAAGATAATAATTAAGAATAAAAAAGTAAGTCTCCTGTATGATATAGAAATAGTCTTGTACGGTACAATACAAATTGATACGGTACAGTACGACTAATCACTTACTTGCCTGTGTGTTAAACAAAAATACAATTTTTCACACAAGTATTAATTAAAAAAATTAAAATTATGAGTAGTGCAATTCAATTTCAAGATCAGAAAGAATTGGAGAATGCCGTTAGAGAGCTCCAATCATTTATGGACATTACAGCGGTCACCCTGCATGAGGCAGAGACCGCAGGTAAAAGAGGTTATATACTTACTATAATCTTAAGGGAAGATTCACAGCAGATTGCATCGGAAATGTATGAATGCGCAGATAAGGTTTTAAAAAAATATCCATCTGCTCCTTATGTGATTATAAATCTATGGGATGTACTGCATCGCTTAAAGCATGGGAGCTTGTATTATTTGAAGTGGTATTTATCAAACATAAGCCTGTTTAAAAACGAGGAGTTTGATTTTAAGATTAAAAAAGATATTCCGACTGTATCTGTTCTGCTTAAAAAAGCAATAAAGAAAAACAGCGGGCTTTTAGCCAAAGCAGAATCATTAAGAAGAGGTTCCCAGCATTATGAAGGAACAAATAACCATTATATGGCACTCTATACAATCCATCAGGCGGTAAACCTTCTTTTTGGTATAATCGGAGAACTGGTCATGGGAAAATCTCATTCGAATCACTGTACACTAGAGCACTTAAATACGATAAAGGACTATGCACCGGTTTTGAAGCAGGTGTTCAATATTGATCTTGATAAGGATAAAGAAATTGCCGATTTGCTTGATAGAGCAAGGATTGAATTTCCTTATGGAGGTAAAACAAAGATTAAGAAAGACAGGGTTAAAGAAGCACAAAAGAAACTTTATCGCATCTTAAAAGAAACTAAAAAGATCTTTCAAGACCAGCTTTCTTACTGCGAAGAAAAATCCGTTTTTTTTATTGAACCAAAACAGAATCCACAAATTTTAAATGATCCAGTAATAGACTATGAGAAGCTTGTCAGTGATACCGTTACGTCTTATCTTAAGACTGAGGCAGTTTATTGTTTTGGAACAGCGGAAAAAAGGGTTAAACACTTTTATCTATTAGTACTGGTCAAAGAAAGTAAAGTAAATGCAGTGCATGATCTGGCTGACATTATTAAAAGCAGAACCAAAGAGCAGTGCACGGCAACACTTTTGATTCATCATATTTCAGAGCTTAAGAGCGCAACAGGCGATCAGAAATATTTCTTTTTGAATGTTATAAAAAATGGAAAGGCTTTCTTTAAAAAAGAATCTGCTGTTCCGGAATTTGGAGATCTTCCAGTCCGCAGTATGACATCTGCAAAAGAATACCTGTGCTATAGAAATATTGTGGTGAACAATATGGAAAGATGGCAGGAAGATTATGAATGGGCATGCTATGCTCCTCTTAAAGGTTTGATGCTCCATACCATGGCAGAACAGATCTGTCTTGGGATGATCCGTTTGTTTATGGGGTATTCTCCAAATCATTTTTCCCTTTCTTATTTATTAGAAATCTGCGATCATTTTAATCCTGAAATAAGCAGTTACTTTCCGAGAGTGACAGAACAGGACAGAAACTTGTTTACGATATTAAGCAGATCATATGCTCACCTAAGATACAGCGGTGCAGATACTTTTTCTGAACTGGATATGAATCTTTTGCAGGATCGATACAATGATTTTGCGGGTTTCTGCACAGGTGTTGTACAAGATGAATTAAGACGTACTGAGAACCTGATTTCGGCTGAATCTTAAACAGACAGATCATGTATTATAATATTTTAACACAGAAAGACCATCCTAAATATCAGGCAGTCAAGAAAACATTGAAACTCTTAGTAGAGTTTGTAGAAGCTGATTGTATTTACTTTTCGGATTCTGCTGTAGAATCAAAAATAGGGATTATGACAATTGTTGTGAGCAAAAAAAGCCCCCATTACTATGACGATGTTGTCTTCCATTTATGGAAAGTAATTGAAAACTACAATAATTTTTCATTCTGTTTTTTTGACAGGGAGTGTATAAAGAGAGAAGTCGGAAAAGGAAATTTATTTTTTATTTTCAATTGTAAAGAAACGGATCTTGTGTATAGAAACACTGTAGGAAAACCTGTTCTTGATATAAAAAAAATAAATATGAAACGGCTTTTGAAAAAGACTGTTGCAAATTATCAAATGTGGATATCAGAGGCCAATACTATTGGCAGAGATTTAAAGTATCACCGTGGAAACGAAAATCATTTAATGGCATTGTATGTTATACATGAGCAGTTTCGATATCTTTTTATTAATGCCTCGTGGATTCTGACAGGTGAATGGGTAATGGATGAAAACATCTCAGGCCAGCATGACCGCATTGCGAAGTTTAATAGTGTCTTAGGCAACACTTTTGATTTAGATAACAAAGAAGAGAAAGAAGTTTTAAGAAAGCTTGATCTTGCCCGAAAAGCTGTCCAATGGGGAGAAGAAATTGAACCGTTAACTGCAGAAATTGTTGAATCAGCATATGAAAAAATGCAGTGGCTGATGAGTGAAGTAAAAACAATGTATCAGCAGTATGCTGAGCAAACCAAAAAAATATTTAAAGAATATGGAAACCAATGAAAATAAAAAGGCGGATGATTTTATCAAAGAACTAAAAAGCAGTTTTTATTTTAGAACACTGATCCCGCAGAGAGAGAAAGAAGGAATTTATCATGCAGATATAAAATTTACGAGCTACATAAAACTCATTTATACAGTACAGGATCTGCTCAAAATAGCACTTCACACACTGGAGAATTCAGATCTTGAGAATTCCAGCCAGATCGAAGATCCCGCTTTTCATCTTACGAGTATTTTGGAAATTGCAATACAGCTACTGCCGTGCAGTGAAGCGGAAGGGCTTGATAAACTGCATAAGCTTTATTTAGAGATTAATAGCGAAAATAAAAATGAACAAATGGATAACTAATTTTTTAAATCATGAAAAAGAAGAAAAAAAACTTTGAGACCAAGTTCTGGGCTGGATTTGAGGCGGGAAATCCATTTGAAGCATCTGATGCTCTTTTTGATTTTGCGCATCTTGACTACTACAAGCGAAATTTAACACAGGCAGTACTGTACAGCTTTAAGGAAGAAATCTGCAGTAATGATAGACCAAGCGAGATTTTTATATTCTATAAAGCAATATGCTCATTTTTGAAAGCATACTACTGCCTGCATAAAAAGAGCAGTAAATGGAGAGTCAAAGAGTCAGTGCGCACCGAAAATGTATTTCATCTCACTTCACTGACGAAGCAGGAATATGACAATCCTTTCACAGTATTTCGAAAGGCATTTGCAGAGAAAAGCCTTAAGGAGTTTGAATTTTTCCTTTCTGAAATAGCGAGCGTTTCGTTGTCTCCATACAAAGGAGACGGTGATATTGATCTTACGACTCCGTATATCCATTTAATAAAAATGCTTGATGCGGGAGAGCTTATGCGTGAAAGAGGGCTTGAAAAAATAAAAAAAGTTAATGAATCTAAAGAGAATGCCGAATGCTGAAATTACTACATGAATGCAGACATTATCGATTTAACTAATAAAATATATAGATATGAAAAAAAATAAAATCAAATTAAATGATCTGGTTGAAAATCCGGAGCATTACTTTATAATGCTTAAACCTGCATCAAAAATGCGAAACGATATACACAATCTAGAGATAAATGTTCAGGGATATTCAGACCTGTTCTGTATGATTATGGATCTGTTAAAAGCAGGAATGCTGGCATTGGACGGAATGGAAGTCAGTACCAATAATAGTCCGAGACATGTGGAAAGATACGTTTACAGCCTTTTGAGAATAATAGAAATGCTGATCCCATTGGAAGAGGCAGATTTACTGGACATGCTTTACAGAAAATATTTAAAAGAAAATAAAAAGAGCTCTACGAACTAATCTATGTCTATTCATAATTCTAATAAAACGCCGACTTCGGAGGCGTTTTCCAGCCCCGCAGGGCAAGTTGTTTTGAGATGCTGAATTCATTTCAAGCATCTCAAAACACAACTTGCCGTGTTCTGGTGAACACATTATTAGATATGTTTTAATTGAAAGGCTTGATGTCCTTTTTTAATATTCGGTATAATGATAAAACAAAAACAACACCATGAACGGATTATTAATATTTTATCTTAAATTAATTCGATCAAATTCTTCGATTGTTTTAAAGCCTAAAAATGAATGTCTTCTTTTTTTATTATACCAATTTTCAATGTATTCGTATACTTGTATTTTCATTTGTTTCCTCGATACCAGATCATTTCCAACAAGCAATTCAGTTTTAAAATAATAGAAAAAACTTTCACAAACTGCATTGTCAGTAGAATTTCCTCTACCACTCATACTTCGTCTAACCAATTTATAAGAGTCCAATTTATCGGTAAATATTTTATTTGCATATTGAACCCCTCTATCGGAATGGAAAATTAATTCTTTAGTAATTTTCCTATTTTTAATCGCCATTTTCCAAGCACGGAGAGTAGTTTGTCTAGTACTCATTCCGTAGCTTAAACTCCATCCAATAATTTTCCTGTCAAATAAATCCATAATAATTGTGAGATACATAAAACCTATAATAGTTTGTATGTATGTGATATCTGAAACCCAGGCACTAGCAGGCTCACCAACTGTGAATACTCTATTTAAAACATTTGGAGAGACATAATGATTATGATGTGAATCAGTTGTTACCTTAAATTTTCTTTTAACTTTGCTGCGAAGACCTAGCATTTTCATGTAAAATTTTACTGACGGGTATTGTATTTTAAATCCCCTTCTTTGAAGTTCTTTTGTAATTTTAACACCGTCATATTTTTTCTTAAATTCATAAAATATAGATGTAATTTCTTCTTTATATAAAATTATTCGGGTTTCTGTATCTGTAAGCTCTTGATTTTTTCGATTATAATATGTAGTTCTTGATACTTGCAATACGTTACATATTTTAATTATTGAAAATTTAGATTTATTATTTTCAATGAAATCTTTTGTCTTTACATAGCCTTGAGAAACCGATTCAGTTCCTTTTTTTAAAATTTCCAGTGTTATTTTTGAATCATTAATTTTCTTTTCAAGGTTAGTAATTATGGTTTGCTCAGGAGTTAATTTTAAATAACCCGTTCCACAAAAACTTCCTGTTCCAAATTTTTTATATTCTTGTCGCCATCTGGATAAAATCTTTGCGGTTATTCCAAGCTCTCCTGCAATAACTTTAGTTTGACTCTTGCCTCGCTCATAAGTTAATTTAACTGCGTTCTCTTTGAAAGTCCGGTCGTAAATTCTACGTTTTTTCATACGCTTAAAGTTTGGTAATTTATAATAGCATGCCTTTTAATGTAGATTTTCAAGATATTCAAATATTTTATCCCTCATCTGTTTTTTCGTTAGAAGAATCTTTGAATCTATGAGCTTAGATTTAATGGAATAAAGAAAGCGTTCCGATATAGCGTTGTCAGAATGATTTCCTTTTCGACTCATACTTCGCCTAATAAACTTATAACAGTCTAATTTACTACTAAACATTTTGTTAGTATATTGAACCCCTCTATCAGAATGAAATAGTAACCCCTTCTTTATTTGTCTATTTTGAACAGCCATTTCCCAAGCTGGTATCGTCGTCTCTATGGAGGTTGATCCATTGCTTAGGCTCCATCCAATAATTTTTCTGTCAAATAAATCCATAATGATAGTTAAGAATAAAAGCCCTTTCGTCGTTTGCATTTGAGTTATCCCGGAGACCCAAACCATAGATGGATTTTCAACATTGAATTGTTGATTTAAAACATTAGGAAAAGTATAAGGATTAGCGGGTAGAATTCTTTTAAATTTAGCATTTCTTCTAACTTTGCTAACCAGACCTAATTTTCGCATATGTACAGAAACTTGGGCTGTTTTTATTTTAAAGCCTCTACTTTGTAATTCGGCAGCAATTTTTGAACATCCATATATCTCACGGTATTCAAAAAATATGGAAGTTATTTCTTTATGTAACAAATTTACTCTACGTTGTAGTGTTGAAATTACCTGATTTTTCCATTTGTCATATGTAGTTTTATCTATACTTAAAACTTTACACATTTTTGTAATCGTGTATTTATCTGTATGGTTTTTAATAAAATCGTAAATTGTAAGCTTTCCATCACAAGTATATTTACTTGCATTTTTAAAAATTTCAAGTTCAAGTTCTGATTCTTGAAGTTCATGTTTAAGTTTCCTTCTGAGTTTCGAAAATTGTTTTTGTTCTGGGTTTAATCTTGTGGAGCTACGACCACAAAAACTTAATGTCCCAAATTCAAGAAATTCCTGTCGCCATCGACTCATAAAAGTAGACCTTATACCCAGTTGTTTTGCACCTTTTGTAAGACCTATTTCAAATCCTAATTGGACTGCTTTCACTTTAAATTCGCGGTCGTAAAATTTACGTTTCTCCATTTCTTAAAGTTTAGGTTCTATACTTATATGAATTTAAGAAATTTGAATCACATAGATTCATAAAGATCTATAAAATAAAGTCTGAGATGACAGTATTTTTTTGTACATCTTGCACACAACGTGCAAGATATGTTGCTCATAATTAAACTTATAGAACTTTATTTATGTATGCAGGCGGGCAAGTCCACAGGTATTCTTGCAATCAAGTATTGAAGTGCGCAGGTAAGTATGTATGCAGGTAAGTATGTATGCAGGTTGGAATGTACTCAAGTTGGCATGTACTCAAGTTGGCATTCCTGCCTGCACGCCTGCAAACAGTCACGCACTCAAGCAATCCAGCGTGCAGGGGTATACAGGTCAGCAGGTGCTCAGGCAGTCCAAGCAGTACCAATAAAAAAAATATTTTTTCAAAAGAAAAAAGAAAAAGAAAGCAATCTTAAAGGACGGGATACAGACAGGCCAAAAGGAATCGGAATAAGTCCCGAAGGGTGTCTTGTGAGGAACGAGCAAGGCATTATGCCGAAGTCTTTTTGCCAGACTGTTAAGCCCGTCATACCTTCGGTTTCTTTTTATTTTTTTTTTTGGATAAAATATCTAGTAAATAGAATCTCGTGTTTAATAAATTTGAGAGGAAGGACTAAATCCAGTGGTATGGTTTATCCTTTCGGTTGATATAGCAGTACATTTCTTCTTTATTGAGTTCGGGAAAGAATTTTAAAGCACGGTCAATGGCATAATTAGGAAGGAAATAGATTTCGTCACGAATAGCTTTTATAACTTTTTCATGTCCATAAAAGCGTACGATTTCATTGATTTCATCCTGCCCTCCACGCTCTATGATACGTGCGATAATAGTTTTGTAGGCTTTCTCAAAGTCCATAGCATCTATATCGAAATCCCAAAAAAAGACCCGATCCAAATTAGGAACTCTGTTATTTTTTTTAACTACTGCCATATAGTAAAAATACGATTTTTAAGCTTATTATTCAAATTTTTACCTCCCTAATCCGCGCTTTTTATTAGGCGGTGGGATTTGATTTTTTGGTTTAGAAAAATCAAAAGAAGGGTTTAAAACTGCTTTTTTTAGACGCTGAGTCATTTTTGCCCAGCTGGTTTCTTTTCCTTTCAGCAGTTTAACTTTTTCCTCTCTGTCTATATTTTTATGGTGGAGTAATGAAATCAGAGCCAGTCCGGGACTTCCGTTGTATTTGTTTTGATAAGCATCCAGATAAGTCTTAAGTGGATGATGTTCTAAAAGAAAATACATATCTACAAAATCTTTTATTCTTGTACCGTTTTGAAATATAGCATGCATCTTCATAGCACCTATGTCACATAAAGATACAAGCCTGACTCCTTGTTGTGTTTTAATAGGTTCTTGCCATGGGTATTCATGGGCAAGAATATCTACTTTAACCTTACCAATATTTAAAAGCATCGTATTGTCAAATAGATCCCTAATTATAACAGGATATTCACTGCTTAAATGAGCAAGCATAGTCTGAACATTAAAATCTTGTGTAGAGAACAAGTCTAAATCCACACTTAATCGATGCCCTATCATCAGGCTTAAGGCAGTTCCTCCGACAAGATTAAAATCCTTCAGTTTTTCATCTTTCATAAGCCTTTGCAGAAGTTCCCACATCTGGGGAGTAACGGTTTCTTTGTAGAGCATATTTTTCAAGTTTTCAGAAAATTAATTCTGAAAAGGGCCTGCTCTTTTAAATTGTCTTATGATGGCTTTACTTGGCATCGGACGTCCAATATTAAAGGTTTAAGGGTGTTAGAAACAAATAAGCCAAACGCTTCCAAACATTTCCTAGTACTTCCACAATAGGGAGAAAGTGCTGATTATAAGATATATTGGTTTTAAGTAATGCTATTAGTTGAAATCATGAAAAATGAAGAAAAAAAGAATCGGAATAAAGGAGGCAGACCTCTCAAAATAGATCCCGCCGTCCACCGCTATTCCATCAGTCTTACTGAAGAAGAAAATGCCCACTTCCTGACTCTTTTTGAAACCTCAGGGATGCATGTAATGGCGCACTTTATTACGGCGTGTGTTTTTCAAAAAGGAATAAAAACAGTTAAGATCGATAAAGCTACAATGGATTATTATATGCGCCTGACCTCCTTTTACAGCCAGTTTCGGGCTGTTGGGGTAAATTACAATCAGGTTGTAAAGATTTTATATCAAAAATTTTCCGAAAAGAAAGCTTCAGCGTATCTATACAAATTGGAAAAACAAACTGCGGAATTTGCTGTTCTGTCCAAAAAAATCATACAGCTCACAGAGGAATTTGAGGAAAAGCATTTGAAAAAGGAGTCTTGATATGACAGCAAAAATTCCAAGAACAGTTGGTCTGCAATAGTATTGACTCACGTTAAATGTATGTAACATGATTTTGAGTGTACCGTATATAAAGAATTGATAGGATACAATATTTTGTTTTTTTTAATTGCTGGTTAGTACAAATTACATCCTAGGTATGCCTGTATAAAATTGGAAAAGGAGATCTTATAATTAGCATTTTATCAAAAGATTGTAAAGCTTGTAGGGGAATTTGAAGAACAGTATCTTTTACAGTGTTTTAAGCCAAATGCAGTCACATTGTTCCATTAAAAGCAAAATAATTAAAACTGCAAAAATGTATTTTAAATTAGTTTTGGTTCCGTGAGATACACGGCGTCTTAATTAAATTTAATGATATTGATATGGAAAATTTAAAAGATGAACAGTTTGAAAATGATGATATTGTATCAAAAAATCATGAAGATTTAGAAAAGGAAAAAGAACAGAAATTAGTAAATCTGATGATTGAAATTATTGTTTCATTAACATTGAAAGAATTATATGAAGAGAGCGATTAGATATTTAAGATTTAGTCAATTGGGTCAGAGCAATGGCTCGATTGAAAGACAGGAATTGTACACTGACCAGTACCTGCAGTATAATAATATACAGCTAGTTGATTCTTTCATTGACAGAGGGAAAAGTGCAAAAAGTTTTGACCGTCCAGATTTTATAAAACTGCAGGCATTTATAGCCAAACATTATAAATCGGTTGATTATCTTCTTGTAGACCAGCTTGACCGCTTTAGCAGAGATGCTGGCGAAGCGATGAACATGGTCAAGCAGTTCCAAAAAAAATATAGTATTCAGATTATAAGTGTGACCGAAGGGATAGTCTTTGATTATGATACGCCCGGAAGCTTTTTTAGGGCAGGTTTACAATTACTACTTGCCGAAGAAGATAATATCAACAGGAGTATTAAAGTACGTGGTGGACTCTACACAGCCCGTGCTAAAGAAGGTCGTTTTCTTACCAGAGAAAAACCTTTCGGCTATACTAAAGTTGGGGAAGGAAAACAGCGACATCTCGAAGTAAATGAGATGGAAGCTAAAATTGTACGTTTAATTTATGATATGTTCCTTCGTAATGTGCCATTATATAAAATTAAGGAAATAGCTTACCAGTCAGGTTTTGATAGAAAAGGCAATATGGCTATTGACCGTGTGCTGGCAAATCCTGTTTATGCAGCACTCGTAAAGGTTCAGCCGTTCAAGGATCTGCCGGGTGGTCTTTTCCCAGCCATTCACGAGCCAATAGTGGATAAGATAACATGGACAATGGTGCAGTCCAAAATGAAAAAGGAAGATAAGGTAAAGGTAACCGTTGATGATGAGATACCATTAAGAGGCGTTGTAAAATGTCATTGCGGTACACCTCTTACAGGTGCCCCTTCCCGTGGCAAATCTGGAAAATACTTCTACTATTATAAATGCAAGCATTCCAAACATAACAATATAAGTGCTGTCAAAGCTCATGAGCAGTTTTTAAATGCCTGCGACTTAATGAGTGTTTCAGAGAAACAGATTAAGGATATAAGAGATGGCAGTTATGCTTCAATTGAGCAGGAAGTAAAAACAAACAAGAAAAAAGCATTAGACAAAAAGCATGAACTTGAAGAAATACAGCAGAGATTAAATACTGTAGAAGAAAAATGGTTCAGAGACGAAATAAATAAAGATACTTACGAAAGATGGTATTCTACATATAGTGATCATATTTTGACTCTAACTGCATCGATAGAAAGACTCAATATAAATCAAGGTAAAGCTTATGAGATTTTAGAAAGTAATCTGGATCTATTGGGAGACATAAGACATATCTACACCAAATCAGGTACTTTGCAGAAACGAGAGTTTGTGAACATGGTGTTCGATGGCAACTTATACTATCAAGAGGGTATATATCGAACACCTACAATGATGGAGATATTTTCTCATAATGCCAGTAAAATGGAGGAAAAAGGGTATCTTTTATACAAAAAAAAGAGGGACAACATTTCTGTTATCCCTCAAAGTGGGCGATGAGGGGTTCGAACCCCCGACCCCCTCGGTGTAAACGAGGTGCTCTGAACCAGCTGAGCTAATCGCCCTATTTTACTAGGCTGCTATCGTTTGTGATTTCGAGTGCAAATATACAGCTAGATTTTGTATTTGCAAGCATAATTAGAAAAAAAATGAAATTATTTTTCATCTTTTTCTTTAGCAATCTATTTTTCAGTGCCTTAAAAAACAAAGAAATTTTTCTGTTTTCTTATAATTAAGTTAAAAAACGAAATCTGGATATGTAATTCTTAATATTGCTTTGTATTCATTTGCTATAGTCATACATTTGCATACCTAAAAATAGTATATTCTAATGGCACGATTTAAAGAAAATGATTTACCTAAATTAAAAATAACTGCTACTTCACTTACCAAAGCAAAAACAATATTTACATACGCAGGAAATCACAAATGGAAATTCTTCATTGGATTGATTTTTCTGCTTTTAACAGGAGCCACTGCCCTAGCCTTTCCTAAATTAATGGGAATGCTGGTAGATTGTGTAAAAAATAAGGACAATGACGAAGCAAATAATATTGCTTTAGGATTAATTGCAATCTTATTTTTACAATCATTTTTCTCATTCTTCAGATTATCATTATTTGTAAATTTTACCGAAAATACATTGGCAAATCTGCGTTTGGCTTTATATACTAATTTGGTAAAACTGCCAATGACTTTCTTTTCTCAAAAAAGAGTCGGCGAATTAAACAGCCGTATCAGTGCCGATATTACTCAGATTCAAGATACT
>Ga0160449_1000440_pt1 | contig 25870 bp, 18 predicted proteins | sample HID1975I_E1MG_FD_108216 | JGI IMG/M metagenome (GOLD analysis project Ga0160449, IMG submission 108216) | Enriched soil microbial communities from UW Madison campus, WI, USA - HID1975I_E1 MG | ecosystem: Environmental > Terrestrial > Soil > Unclassified | place: USA: Madison, Wisconsin...
ACGTATCCGTATGGCTGAACACAGCTTACAGTTGTAATTGCTCCATTTCCGTAGCCATCTAAATCAGCATCCTGATACCAGACTGTATTTGGATTTTGAGTGGCATCATAATCATTACAATCGTAATTATTGGTAACATAACCTGCTGGTTTTATACTAAAGTAAACACTACTGTTCGGATTTCCATAACCATCTCCGTCAACGTCCTGATAAAAATACTGGGGTGCTATATTGGTAATATTGGAATTATTGTCATCATAATCATCAAAATCCAAAACGTACCCTGATGGTTGTGTACAGCTTTTTTTAGTCACTGCGTACCATCCAAAACCATCCCCATCAGTATCCTGAAACCAGACTGTATTAGGATTAATGCCCGAATTTGAATCGTTACAATCTGATCCATTTGTAACATAGCCGCCTGGCATATAACTATAATAGATATATGCAGATGGGTTTCCATATCCGTCACCATCAGCATCCCGATAGAAATATTGCGGTGCCACATTGGTTATATTGGGTGTAGAATCATCATAATCAGACGCATTTCGGACATATCCTGCCGGCTGCAGACATTGCTTAAGAGTTGCTGATGCAGCTCCATATCCATCTGCATCTGCATCCCGATGCCACATAGTATTAGGATTAATTGTCGCATCAGAATCATTACAATCTGAATTGTTTGCTACATAACCAGTAGGCTTTACACTATAAAGTCGCCCATCGGTACCACCAAATGTATCCTGATCTGAATCCCTGTAATACATAACAGGTGGGATATTAGTAATCCTATAATCATTATCATCTATGTCAAGATTATTTGAAACATAACCTGGGGGCTGATTTACACTGGTAATAGGTGGTGCATCAATTTCACTTGCTCCATAACCATCACTATCGGCATCCTGATACCATTTTGACGAACCTCCAGGTCCAACTGCTGGTGCTGCCATAATTGAAGATGGAGCCTGAATTGAGTCGTTTTTAACCTGACTGTAGCAAAAACTTAAAATTAAAAATAAGATACCTGAGAATAATTTTCTTTTCATAAATAAGCGAATCTAATTTTTATTATTAAATCTCAATTCATCTTGTTGTTTTCTTCTAAAAACAGAATTGTTTTTTATATTTATTAAAACTATTCCTAAAATTGAATGCTTCATTTTATTTGCCTGTTATTCTTTTAATTACTTTAACCGATTCGGTTTTAACATCTGTTTTTATGACAATAAGATATACACCTTCCGAATACCTGCTTAAATCTACCGGAACTGTTCTGCTTGAGATTTCAAAACTCTGAAGCGTGCGCCCTAACATATCCACAACACTTGCAGTTCCTATATTAAAATCATAACCAATTATAACATTGGTATAAGTAGATACCGGATTAGGAATGGCTTCTATACTGGCTTTTACTTTTTCTAACTTGGTTTTATCTTTTAACTTTACAACCCAAAAATCATTGGAGCCAATATTCGAATTTTTATCTTTTGATGTCCCATTAGATGTTCCTGCCATTAAATAACCGCCGTCTCTTGTTTCTATTAACTTTCTAAGGATATCTTCTCCGCCGCTTCCCACGGTTTTACTCCAGATTTCTTCTCCCTTCTCATTAATTTTCAAAGCGATGTAATCGTTTATACCATCTTTTTCTTTTACAACTAATCCTACTGCTTTTGAAGCCAAACCGCCTCCACCAGCTCTTGGTGCTGAATTTCGGGCATGTCCTCCAATCAGAAAAGTATCATCATTATTTTCGACTAAAGACGTTAAAATGTCAACTTTTCCAAAATCGAATGTTTTACTCCATACCACACTTCCTTCTTCATCCAGTTTAAGAATCCAGTAATCTGTACCATTTCCAACAATTCCTCCTTCAGTCGTCAAAGCGTTAGAACTGTTTGAGTTTCCACCAACTATATAACCTCCGTCTTTTGTCTGATGAATAACATAGGGCTGGTCATCACCATCTCCTCCATAAGTTTTCTGCCATTGAATAACTCCTTTGTCATCTATTTTGAGAATCCAATAATCTCCGCCCCCTTTTCCAGATTCTGTCTTGTCTCCTGAAATTGGAGAATTAGAATAACCTGCCAGAACATAGCCATTATCAGAAGTCTGTTCCAGGCTTCTAAGTATATCAGAATATTGTCCGCCGTACGTTTTTTGCCATTCAACAACACCTTCCTTATTTAATTTGACGATCCAGTAATCCATATTTCCTCTGCTCTTTTCCGATTTAGCATAGAGATCAGTAGTCAATGATTTTTCGTCAATTTTCGAAGTTGTAATAGAATGCGGGCTCGAACTTGAGGACCCGCCCAGAATATAACCGCCATCTTTGGTCTGAAAAGCACATAGTAATTCTTCCTGACCATCTCCACCAATAGTTCTCTGCCATTGCTCATCTCCGGCAGCGTTAAGTTTTATTACCCAAAAATCAGAGAGACCTTTACAATTTTCTTTCTTTTGAGATCCCTTAGATGAGCTTGAAGTTCCGGCAAGAATAAACCCGCCATCGCTGGTATTTTTTATACTTTGAAGAAGATCAAAACCAGAACCGCCAAAACTTTTTTGCCAATCCATTTCTCCATTTTCTTTCATTTTCCAAATCCAGTAATCTAAATCGCCATGATTATCTTCTGCCTTATTACCTGTTTTATTAGACAATGAGCTGCCTGCCAGAATAAAGCCGTAATCGGCTGTTGGCTGGGCATCAAAAAGATAATCGGCATGTGTGCCACCATAGGACTTCTCCCAAAGAATATCCTGGGAATGTGTAATGATTGATATGAAAAAAGAAGTTAGTAAGTAAAATTTCCGCATAAGCCATTTCGAATTTGCTAATTATTTTTTTGAGATGGCGAAACTAATAGTTTTTTTTCTCAATTCTTTACGGGATTCCGTAATAATTTAACTTATGTTTATTTTATCTTTGGCATCGAAAAAATAAAATCAGATAATATTCCCGTAAACTCATTGAGCATGTAATTAGATATAACAGCAAATATCCATTTACACATAATAGTTTCAATAAAACATCACAAATATTAGTAAATATTTAAAGATTTGAAAAACAAACCAAATAGAAAAAAACAAGAAAAAGTCATTGAAACATATTGAACGATAGTTAAAAAAAATACAAATTTTATAAGAATTACAATTTTGAATTACCCAATAAAACAAAAGAAGCCCCTTTCTTTCAACACAAAAAAAAGAACAATCCTATTTTTAGCACTTTCAAATATGTGGGTGCACTTATTATCTGCACAAGTTGGAGACAAAGACAGTTGGGCAACTATTTCAGATTTTACCCCAAAATCTCCAGAGACGCAGGCATTTCAAAAATATGGAGATTATAACGTCAATTTAGCGAAAGGTTTAGTGAACATTTCAGTTCCAATTCATACATTAGAAACAAGCGATTATAAACTGCCAATCAGTTTAAGTTACAATCCGACAGGAATAAAAGTAAATCAGGAAGCTACATGGGTAGGACTCGGGTGGAGTCTTCAGGCTGGTGCCCAAATTACACTCGATGTAAGAGATACGCCTGATCAGAATACTTACCCTATGCCTCCCATCGAAGAAATTGAAAGCCATTTAGCTCAAGCTGAACCATGGGATTTTTGCGATGGATATATGTCATTTCTGAGAAATAATTCCTGGATTAAAGATGTATATCATTTTAGTTCGCCAACCGCACAAGGGAAATTTATAATAGCAGATTTTCAGGGAAATGACATACAGGTATATCCACCTGATTCTTTTAAGGTGGAAAGTTCCGGAGGTAAGGACAATAGAAAATTTAAAATCACTGATGCACAAGGAAACATTTACTTTTTCAACGATACACGTGAAATTTCATGCTCAGTTGGTATTGAACATAATACAAATTACTACACCACTGCATGGTATGTTGATCAAATCAAAACCCCTTCCAATAATACTATTGATTTTGCTTATACCAATGATGGCTGGCACTCTAACACCAGCATTAATGATCAGGTAAGCATATCAAGAAGTTTTAGTGACTGCCCACAGGGATCAGATCAGAGTGAAACAATGACCACATCTCCCCGAAACTCTATAAATGCAACAAAAACCTATAAGTTGAGCGCTATTAGCCACAAGAATTTTAGAATTCTGTTTATTCCACAAAGCGGAAGATTGGATTTGGCTTCACCTAATTTAGTAGATCAGATACGTTTTCCGGATATATATGCCGTACCTTCTTATCTGAAATTTATCAAAATTCAAAGTTTTGACAATGGTACATATGTTGATAATAAAAGATATGAATTAAAATATAGTTATTTTGATCCGGGAGGAATCCAACTGGACTATATAAGGAAAAGGCTTAAACTTGAAGCCGTAGTTGATATGACTGATGAAAACATCGCTACAAAATTCACTTACTCGGATGCTGTTTTACCAACTAAAAATGCAAAGAGTATGGATGCCTGGGGATATTGCAACGGCGCAGATAACTTAACTTTGATACCTCCGCAGCATATTTGGTTCAATAACGGAAAAATAACCTTAGGATCGGCTAATCGTAACGTAAACACAAATGCTCTGATGGCTGGAATGCTTACAGAGATAAAATATCCTACTAAAGGCAAAACAAAATTTAATTATGAATCCAATAGTTACTTTGGAATTGATGAACTAAGCAGAAACAGAGAAGTAAATATTAATTCGCACATCGTTCAGGGAAGTGGATTACCCGATAGTGACCAAGAAAGTAGTTGTGGACCAACATGTCTTGTGGAAAATGTTATTCCTTATAATTTAAATGGAACTGCCAGTGCCAGATTAATTTTCGATATAGTATATAGTGGAGCTAACTATTTAACCATTAACAAGTATCAATATGCAAGAGTAACTGTTTTTAAAGATGGATCCAGCACTCCATTTTTTGATAGTTCTAAAATAAAAGACAACAGGTCTTTTGATAAATCAGTTGAATTGAGTGGATCTGGACAGATTATACTTGAGGCTTATGGGCAGTATATGAGTGTTAATAATTTCCAATGCAAATACATTAATATAGATGACACTCAAAAAAATGTTCTTGGACCAGGACTTAGAATTGAATCTGTTGAAAACTATGATGACAATTCTAAATTAGTTACTAAAAAACAATATTCGTACACTATTCCGGAACAAGGAGATAAGAGTAGTGGCAGGTTGGTTTTCGATGCTGTTCGTAAATATGATCCGGAAACATTCCATTCTTATCAGACAACAAGATGCGAGGGTTTTATTGGAGTATTTTGGATTACTAGTAATACAACTGTCTACAATGGTCAGTCTCCTTATTATTTGATGAACGAAGTCTATTACACAGATGTAAAAGAAGAAACTATCGATTTTACAAATGTGTTAAAGAATGGTTACACAGCATACAATTACGATTTTGCACCATCAGTTAATAGTCAGGATGGGTCTGTAAATGTTGAATTTGACTGGCTGCGGGGCAATTTATTAAATAAAAAAGTTTTTAATTCAAACAATAAGATACTACAGGAAGAAATAAATAATTATTATGATGATACTTCTAAAACTGTCACTGTCGAAGGAATAAAAATTTTTACCAGAGAAAATTTTATTACATGTCCTAACATTAATGCTCCGCCACCTAATTTAGTAGATTACCAAAATATAGGATATAGACATCTTATTCCATGGCGATATTTAAAATCTAAAATGGTTACTGAAACATTCTATGACAAATCTAATGCCGTTAGCGGAACACTTATAACTAATACAGTTTATAATTACAATAACCCTGTTCATATGCAGTTAACCAGTCAGACAATCACATCTTCCAAAGGAGAAACTTTAGAAAACAGATTTTTTTATCCTGGCGATACTGATACAGCAGGAGAACCTCTGATGAATATCTTATTAGCAAATAATAGACTAACTCCTGTAAAAACTCAGAGTTTTGTAGATACAAATAAAACATCTGAAAGTAAAAAAATATTCAAGGACTGGGGGAATGGACTCATACAGCCTGAAATCATTCAAACCTCTAAGGGTTCAGCAACGCTTCAAAACCGTATAAAAGTAGTTGAGATAGATAATACCAATGGGAATTTGTTGCAGCAAAAGATGGAAAATGGAATGGATATAACTTATTTATGGGGATATATCGGTACATATCCTATAGCTAAGATAGAAAATGCATCTTATGCAGATGTAAAATCTGTTCTGGGAATAAATGATGAAGCCATTAGATTATTAACCGAGGTGCCACAAAATTTAAGAACGCTTTTACCAAACGCTTTTATTACGACTTATACTTATAAGCCTGGTGTGGGAATAATTTCAACAACAGATCCTAAAGGAATAACCAGCAAGTTTGAGTATGATGTTTTGGGTCGTCTAAAACTTACTAAAGATCAAAACAATAAAATAATTTCAGAAAATCAATATAATTACAAACATGAAAATTGATTTAAAAAACTTAAATGTTTTAAAAATATTTATTATAATTTAAAATAGATCATCTTAATAGTGTTATACTAGTAAATTTATTTTTTTTCAAATCACCTGCAAAACGGTTCGAGAATTGTCCCGTTAGGGCTACAAGGTAAAAGCTTGAGAGAAATCTGGAGCTTTTTTTGTTTAGGCTGATCCGTCTATTAATATTGTAATATCAGATTTACTATTTCATTTACTTTTTGTTGTTTTAATTTTTATTCAATATTTATATAAATCTTTGATTATGTGTAAATGCTTGATAAAATTATTACCATCGACAAATCTGCTACATTAACGTTCATTATTATAATTTAAAAAATCAGAGTTTATAAGATAATGTAAACATAATTGCTCTAGGGAGAATATAAGTTGATTGCTGACTAATCATGTAATCAGAGAAAGAATAACTGTTTTTCTTTCTAACATCAAACAAATTATTGATTGATAATTCAAAACCTAACGGCTTGTTTTTCTTTTGATAAAAAAGAGAAGTATTTGCTATATCATAAAAATTAGTTTGTTTCTCGTTGTTTCTGTTTTTTAAACCTTGGTAGTCGATTTTATAAGTCCAATTTTTCAAGAAAGTAATTTCAAATGCTGCTGTTACAGCATCTGTTTGGTATTTTGATTTTGTAAGTCCAGAAAATTCGCTAAAGCCTTTATTGTACCCAATACTTAAATCAGGCCATTTTTTGTAGGCAGTTCTAAAAAGCAAACCTATACTTTGATTATTTCTCTGATTACTTGTAGTTACATCATTTAGAATCTGAGAATAATCAAACCATGATAAATTTGTATTTAGCTTTAAATTAAACCGATAAATTCTTTTAGAAACATACCCTGTAAAACCAATATTAGTTTCCGGATTATCAGTCAAAATTGGTGTGTTAAATTGATTTATTCCATCTAACCGAATTTTGTTTCGAATTACTTTTACTTTCTTAGAATAATTAAAATTTCCGTTCCAAATAATTCCTGTGTACGAATTCATTTTGGAATAACGCAGATTTGCAGCATGATATTTTTCATTTCCCAATAAAGCATTTCCTTTATATACTGCATTATAAAACTCCATAGTATATCTATCAGCCAGCTGATCTACTTTGGGAAACTGATTTGCCAGTTTATAGCTAAAACTTAAAGTTTCTGATTTATTGAATTCATAATCACTATTCCATTGTGGCTGCAATACTGTTTTAGAAATAGCATTATTTCCATTTTGCTGAGATACATTTAAATTATACCAATGAAGATAAATCCCTGGTTTATTGGTCAATTTTCCAATTCTAAATTTATATTCTAATCCAAAATAGGCATCGTTTAATTTATATTGAATATCATTACCAAAACCTGCTGTATTAAAATCATTAATTGTCCCATCCGTCAATATTTGTTTTTCAGCAGTTTTAAAATTTGACCTTTCAAAATTGTTACCAATATTGGTATATAAATGATTAGAGTTATTAATTATCCAATAATGCTTAAAAAGAGCATCGATTGTATTAACCTCAGATTTTTTTATCTGATTAACATGATAACTATTATCTTTCATCAATGGTATTAAACCCGTCAAAAAAGGTTGATCTGTAAACCAATTATTTTGGGGAGTGGTTTTATCATAAACCTGATTGACCACAAAAGTTGTAGTATGATGCTCATTGTAGTTTTTATGCCATTCTATGTATTGTTTTACTGAAGAATTGTCGGACTGATTTATGGTTTGAAAAATACTTGAGCCTAAATTTGTAAGTGAATTCAAAACGCTATTTAAATCATTACTACTGGCTTGATATTGTCCATTATAATACCATTTTTCTTTATTAGTTGGCGAATAATCAATTTTAAAATTTCCAATACCTAAAACATTTGTATTATCGGCTTTTCTTGTTTTGTTTTCGTAGTCTGCAGAACTATTATTAAGATATTCTACATTATTATCTATTTGAGAAACCGTAAAGATTTTGGAAAATATCCCAAATCCCGAAATTAATAGTTTAGGAGAAAATTCATGACTAAAATTAAAAGCACTGAATTGAGATTTATTTTGAACAAAATCTGTATTGTCATTCATAAAAGAATCTAAATTAGTTAGCGATTTTCTACCTGATAAAAAACTACTTGTACCACCTCCAAAACGCATTAGATCATCAAATGTAAAAGTGCTTTTACCAATATTATTGGCATCTCCAATAAAACTAATATTAGTCTTTGGTGTATAGTAAAACAAGGCTGCATGTGCTAAATAAAAACCATTATCCCCTGCTCCAGCTTCAACTCCAGCTTGCAAATCTCCAAAAACAAACCTCTTCTTATCTTCTTTAAGTTTTACATTCATTGCCAGATCATCGCTGTCTGAAACCTGTTTCATAAAACCAACTTCATTAAAATGATCAATAACCTCAATTTTATCAAGAGCATCTGCAGGAATATTTTCTACTGCAAGTTTAGAGCCTCCGCCAAAAAAGGATTTTCCTTCTACAAGCATTTTCGTAACTTTTTTTCCTTGTACGGTAACCGTTCCTTTTTTATCTACCTCAACTCCTGGTAATTTCTCCAAAACTTCTTTCATCTTGCGTTCATTACCATTTGTAAAACTGTTGACATTAAAAACCAATGTATCTTTTTTGACTACAACTGGTTTAAAATCATACTTAATGACTATTTCTTTTAGATTTTCTCCGGTAGGTTTTAATTTAAAATCGTGTGAAGTTTGTTCTGAATTTGATTCTAAAATAAATATCTCATCTAAATATCCGATATAGGAAATCGTAATTTGATATCGCAACTTTGTTTCCAACTCGATCTTATATCTTCCTTTATTATCTGCAATGGAAAACTTCAAACTTGCATTTTTTTCAAATGGAACTGCTATAACATTGGCCGATTCCAAAGGTTTATTTGTATCGTCAGAAACTATTCCGCTAAAAGTTTTAGTTTGTGAAAATGAAAATGAAGTAAAAAATATAAAAACAATAATTAGTCTGATCATTTTATTTTTGTCTTGTCGAATAATTTGAGTTTCAAACATTCTTTTATGCAATCGCTTTATACTTTATCATCAGCCTTGGGGTTTAATTATTGCTCCTAAACCTTCTTTAAGCTTTTTATCATATTCTTCTTTTGAAACCGTTTTTCCTTTAGGAAAATTTATATTTGAATCTTTATCAAATAATTCAATCTTAGAAGCTACAAAAGTTTTACTATCTTCTGTAAGTTCTAAAATTAATCCCGGCAGACCATTAAAAGTTTTTGGTCCATAAGAATATGGTAAAGCTGGAGCAAACCAACACATAATTTCTCTTGTTTTTTGCTCTCCTTTTCTATTTACAAAGGCTTTTTGTAAAGTTGCTTTGTAACATAAATAATTCCCGATTTTTTTTGATTCATTTTGAATATCCCACTTTTCATTTTCCAAAATGCTTGAAACTAATGTACCATCGCTCATTAATGTGACTGCTAACTTATTTTCGAAATCGAGATAAGTATCAGACGAAGTATAAGCAAGCCTCGAAATATTGTCAATTTTTTTGTCGTAATCAGAATCGTATTTCAATTTATCAATATATGTAAAACTAGATTTCGACTTATTAAACAATAACTCAAATTCTTGTTTATTGGCAAATTCAATCATTTTTGAAACAAACATTTTTGTTTGCTCATCTTTAGCATCTTGAACAGTTATTGGAATGTAAAAACTATATGTAATTTTACCCGAAGATTGAGAATACATACTGATACTCATTATCAAACTTAGAAAAAATAATCTCATATTTAAAGTTTTAAAAATTCTTCAGGAAAATTTTCCTGAAGAATCAGTATTAATTTTAATGGCACATGCCTATTAATGCATTTAACAAAGCTAAATTGTCTGCTCCTCCTCCAATAACATATTCATAAACGTTAATTGCATTTTGTTCACAATCTTGTTGTCTCTGTTGAACAGCTTCTGTTTTTAAAAGCGTATTTTTAACTTCAACATTTTCAGCATTTGCTGCTACATTAAATGCTACTACCATTAGAGCACTAAATAAAAGTTTTTTCATAATTAAATGTTTTTTAAAATTAGTAAAAATTTTCTTGGTTAACCATGTTAAAAAAATCGATTTTAGACTTATCTCTAAGTCTTTTTTTCTGCAGAACTATCACAAATTGTTAGGGCCAAAACTAGGCAAACCTCATAGGGCTTACAAATGTTGCTTATCGAGATTCAGGAATCCCGACATGTTATTCCTGAATTCCATAGAAATTAACAACTAAACAGTTGTAAATCAATTATTTATGAACAATAAAAAAAGCAGGTTATATAAGCATAATTTTACAAAAATCCTCTATTTTTGTAGGAAAGCCCCAAAATATGTTTTCCGAAAAATCTCGAAGATTCTTACTATTATTCCTTTTTCCCGTTTTATTGATTGCTCAGGCGACCAAAAATGAATTGGCAAATTTATCTTATGATAAGTTACACGATTTATATTTCGCTAATGTTGGTAAACCGAAAACTCAAATGGTATATACCAATGCTTACATGAAAAAGGCTTTAAGAGAAAATAACAGTATAAGAATTGCTAAAGCCAATTATCAAATTGCTTTACTATATTATAAATCAGATAAAAATAATGCTATCCGATATCTTGATAGTGTCATCAAATATTCGAATGGAAGTAATGATAAATTTTTTCCCGCAGCTGCTTACTGTGAAAAAGCCGATTTTCTAAAATCTCAATTTAAATTTAAAGAGGCAATGCTCAATTATAATAAAGCTGAGAAAGTAGCACTTCAAACCAATTTGGACTATTATTATGTAGTAAGGGAATATATCGGAATTACAAAGTCTGAAAATTTAGAAGAATACAATGAAGCTTTAGAAATTTATAAAGAATGTTATAATTATTACAGAACCAAAGATTATAGATCCGGGAAATGTGCTGACGACTATCAAAGTATCATCTTTGGTATTGCAGATTGTTTTAAATCTTTAGAGCAAACTGACTCAACTACATATTATAATAAATTAGGATATAACGAATGTAAAATAACTAAAAATGAAGAATTTCAATATCTTTTTGTCCTAAATGAAGGAGCTAATCAGGTTTTGAAAAAGAATTATAATGCTGCATTAGATAGTATTAAAAAAGCATTACCAAAAATCATCAGTTACAAAGATACTGGCAATGAACTTGCAGCATATTATTATTTAGGAAAAGCGTATGATGGATTAGACAAAAAAGAAAAAGCGGCAGAAAATTTTATAAGGGTAGATTCCATTTACAAAGTCACAAAAGATATTAGTAAAGAATTTATAGATGGATATCCTTACTTAATTAATTATTATAAAAACTTAGGCAATAAAGAAAAGCAGTTAGAATTTATAAATGCATATATGTCTATAGACAGTATACTACAGAAAAATTATCGGGAACTAAACAACTTAGTCCATAAAGAATATGACATACCACGCTTAATTTCCGAAAAAGAGAGTATTATTACTTCACTTAAAAATGATAAGATGAAAACAAATTGGGGATTAGGATTTTCAATCACGTTGACATTTGCTTTAGGTTTTTTTGGAGTATATCAGTATAAGACTAAAAAAAGATATCGATCAAGATTTGAAAGAATAATACGAGATAAGGATCTTAATGAGAATCAGCAATTCAAAAAAGAAAATGAGATTAAAAATGATATTACTAAAATTGAACAAATTGGTATTGCAAACGAATTAATTAATCAAATCTTGGAAAAATTAAATCGCTTTGAAAAAAGCAAGGGTTATCTGGAATCCAACATAACGGTGCAAATGTTATCAACCACATTTGAAACCAATAGTAAATATGTCTCTAAAGTAGTGAATGTCTTTAAAGAAAAATCATTTACACAATACATAAACGATCTAAGAATTGAATATGCAATAACTCAATTACGAGAAAAACATAGACTGCGAAAGTATACAATTCAGGCACTTGCCTTAGAATTTGGTTTTAACAATGCTGAGTCATTTTCAACTGCTTTTCATAAAAAAACTGGCATAAAACCAACATATTTCATTAAAGAACTCGATTTGTCAAACAAAAACACAACACATTAATTATCAATAAATTAAAATAAAAAAAAACTCGAAATTCAGGAATTTCGAGAAGCATAATAAGTTATTTCTAAGTTCTCTAGTGAGGAGATCATATATTTGCCAAAATTACTAACAAAAAAATGCATAAAGATGAAAGCTAAAAACGAAAAAAAAGAAGTTAAAAAATTTGGTCTGGAAAAATTTGAAGTAGCTAAATTAAAAAACTTACATTTAATTATTGGTGGAGAAAAGGATAAAGGAGATGATCCTATTGATACAAATGATAATAAAAACGGTAAAGGACTTTCGTCTGATGTTTGTAATAAATAAACCTCAAATTTTATATTATATAAACTAAAATAAATTTGCAATCAAAAAAAAAATAAATTTTGTAAAGCATGAGGTCAATGTATATAACTAGTCTTGTACTATTCTTTTTTTTCGGTTGCAAATCTATCAGAGAATCTAATACTTTAAATAAAGAAAAAACAACTACAGCTGAGCAATCACAATTAGATTTACAAACTTGGTATCAAAATGATTATATATTAGATAATATTCCAGGCATTTCATTAGATAAATGGTACAAGTCAAATAAGAAAAAATTGCGCAATTATAATATCGTCGTAGCTGTAATTGATACTCAAATTGACTTAAACCACGAAGACTTAAAAGGTGAAATTTGGACAAACAGCAAAGAGATTCCCTTCAACAATATCGATGATGACCATAACGGTTACATTGATGATATAAATGGATGGAGTTTCACTGGTACTAAAAGTGGCGGTTATGTAGTTTGGAACAGATATGAATATGTTCGTATTGTACAAGAATGGGGTAAATTGTTTAAGGACAAATCTGCATCTGAAATTGATACTAAAGATTTGTGGAAGTTTACCGAATATCAGAAAGCTCAAGTTAGGTTTAATGAAAAAAATGCATATTATAGAAGATGGTTTAAATCACTAAATTATAAAACCAATCTTTACCCAAAGGCAAAAGATACATTAAAATTTTTCTTTCCAAAAGAGGATTATACCTACAAACAACTTGACAGCCTGTATAAGATTTATAAAATTAATGATAAAGAGTTTTATCAAAGACGCGATGATAACGACAATGATCTTGGTGCGCTAATTGGCGCTACAATGTCCAATATTAAAATGAAACAAAATAGCCTAAAAGAATTAGAAGATCAACGCACACAGTTAGATTCAATCGTCAATAAAAATCTAAATTTAGACTATAACGAACGCCTATCAATTGGAGACAATCCTAATATTTTGGAAAAAGGCTATGGTAATAATAAAATTAGCAATACTATAGAAGGTGTAAGAACAATTCAGGATCACAATACCATGGTTTCGGGAATTCTTGCAGCAAACAGAAATAACAATATTGGCATAAAAGGTATCGCAGATATAAAAATTATGCCATTGAATATTTCTCCTTCTGGAGATGAACATGATAAAGATATTGCAATGGCTGTTCGTTATGCTGTTGATAATGGAGCTAAAATAATTAATATGTCATTTGGAAAAGAATTTTCAATGCATAAGGACTGGGTTTCAGATGCTTTTAAATATGCCGAAGAACATAATGTTCTTTTGGTGCATAGTGCAGGAAACGATAGTGAAGATTTAGACAAAGTAAGCCACTATCCTAATGATCAAAACTATGATGGTATCAGAGGAATCTGCAGTAATTTTATTAATGTTGGATCAACTACTAAAAATTTAGGAGAAAAATTTGTGTCTGATTATTCTAATTACGGTAAGCAAAATGTAGACTTATTTGCTCCTGGAGAAGATATATATACTACTGGAGCTGGAAACATCTATAAAACAGATTCTGGAACTTCATTTTCTGCACCTATGGTATCGGGAACGGCTGCTATAATTTGGTCTTATTACCCGAATCTCACCGCAAAAGAAGTCAAACAAATCATTATGGAATCAGGGACAGCTTATTCTATAGATGTAATATTACCAGGTACTGAAGACAAAAAAGTCCCGTTTTCAGAATTATCAAAATCAGGAAAAGTTCTAAATGTTTATAATGCTATGCTATTAGCCGAAAAAGTTAGCAAAAAGAAGAAATGAAACCAAAGTTTAAAATTTCTTCTTTTTCACAATATATACTAAGAACTCCTTTATTCCCCATTCCTTTTTATTTGCATCTTCTCAAAAATTATAATTGTGAAAAGGCAATTTCTATTTACAAAAATACACTAGTAAAAGAAGCGTTAAATCTAGCATCTCCAGAACTGGTAAATGAGCTTAACAAATGGGAAAATTCTAAAGCTGATTCTTCTAATGAAAAATCAGCTTTAGAATTCACATTACTCAAATATATTGCAAGAATGTCTTCAAGATGTACGCCTTTTGGCCTTTTTGCTGGATGCTCGGTTGGGAAAATAGATGTCGAAAGCAATATAAAATTAGATTTACCTGAAAACCACAAAAGATTCACTCAATTAGACATGCAGTTCTGGGTAGCATTGCTGCAAAATATCACCAAACGAGAAAAAGCAATTTCTAACTTAAAATATTTTCCAAATTCTTCTATTTATGAATTTGGTGATTTTTATAGATATATAGAATACAAATACATAAAGACAAAGCGCGAACATACTATTACATCCTTACGAAAAACTGAAGCTTTAAATGAGATAATAAATCAAATAAAATCAGGATTAACTGTAGACGAAATGGTTTCTATTTTAGCAGATGATGATTCTCAAAAAGAAGAGGCTCTAGATTTCATTATACATCTTATAGATTTCCAGTTTTTAGTAAGCGAAATAGAAGCCGCTGTAACTGGCTGTAACGATTTTGATCGCGTTGTGTCCATTTTAAAAAATATTCCGGATCTGGAAGAGGAATTTCAATTTTTAAAGGGACTGAATAAACAAGTTTTAGATTTGGATCTTTCTCTGATTCCGACAGAAAATCAGTACAAAGAAATTAAAGAAAATATTTTCAATAAAAAGTTTGAATATGATGAAAAATATCTTTTACAAACTGATTTAAACATAACTTCTATAACAAATAGTTTAAATGCTGCTATTTCAGAAAAGGTTATCAAGGGCCTTTATTTTTTAAACGGTATACATCCTGCAAAAAAACCTCATAATCTCAAGATGTTTATCAAAGCATTTTCTGAAAGATATGAAACACAGCAAATGCCTCTTATGGCTGTTTTAGATACAGATTGCGGATTAGGCTATCCTGTAAATCATGAAATGAATGATTCGCACGAGATCCTTGAAGCTTTTACTTTTAAACGTAAAAAGAGCAAAAATGAGAATCAGAGCTGGACTTCATATGATTCTATTCTAGAAAAAAAACTTCAAGAGTGTCTTTCAAAAAAAAAGAACAAAATAGAATTACATGAAAGTGATTTTCCTTATTTTGATACTAATCTGGATCAGATTCCCGCTACATTCTCTGCAATGATTGAGATATACAGTAATCAAAAGCTGGCAATTGAATCTTCAGGAGATATTAGCGCAGCCAAATTCTTAGGCAGATTTTGCAACGGAAACACTGATATTCACAAACTTACTAAAAAAATTACAGAAAAAGAACAAGAATACCATCATGATAAAATTCTAGCTGAAATTGTTCATATTCCACAATCCAGAACAGGTAATATATTGCGAAGACCTGTTTTAAGAAATTATGAAATTGCCTATCTGGCGAATTCAGGTGCTGAAAAAGAAAACACTATTGAGTTAAATGATTTATTTCTCTCTGTAAGAAGCGATGAAATTAAACTCTATTCTAAAAAACTCAATAAAGAAGTTATTCCCTGCCTTTCAAACGCCCATAACTTTAGTACTAATTCACTGCCTGTCTATCATTTTTTATGCGATTTGCAGGGGCAGAATACAAGACCAATATTTAGCTTTAGCTGGGGAATTTTAGAGTCTCATTACAATTATTTTCCGAGAGTAGAATATAAAGAAATTATACTTTCGAAAGCGAAATGGCATATTGCTAAAGAAGAAATGGCTCCATTTTTTAAATTAATTGGTAAAGATCTATTGGAAGCATTCTCGCTTTGGAGAAGCAACAGAGGTATTCCATATCTCGTAAACTGGGTCAATTCAGACAATACACTTCTTTTAGATTTTCAAACAGAAATTGGAATTCAATTGTTTTTAAAGTCAGCTGGAAAGAGAGACAAAATTATTCTGGAAGAATTTCTATTTACGGAAGAACCTATTGTAAAAAATAATAAGGAAGAAGGATTTAGCAACCAATTTATATTATCATTTTTTAAAGAACAATTATAAATGCAGAGAAATTTTTGTTTAGGAAGTGAATGGCTTTACTATAAAATTTACACAGGAGCGAAAACAACAGATCTTATTTTACTTGAAAAATTATATCCTGCTATTTTAAAATTAAAAAAGAAAAAAATCATTCAAAAATGGTTCTTCATTCGATACCAAGATAATGACACACATTTTAGAATCCGATTTTTATTGGAAAGCAAAAAAAATCTATCAAAAGCGATTCATATACTTTATCCAATTCTGAACGATCTGCTTCAGAAAAATTTAGCGTGGAAAATTCAAACGGATACTTATAAAAGAGAAATAGAAAGATACGGTGAAACCACTATTGAAGATTCTGAATTTTTATTTTGGAAGGATAGTGAAATGATGATTAAATATATTTCGCTAAAGAAAACATTTCAAAAAAAAGAAATGGCACTTTTATTCAGCTTTTGCTCGATTGATTCTCTTTTAAATTCTTTTTCTTTATCTGCATCAGAGAAGTTCAGTCTAATGCAAACTTTACAGCACTTGTTTAAGGAAGAATTTGAGGCAGATAAAATATTAAAAAGAGAACTTGATAAAAAATACAGAGAATTATCTAACGAAGTAAAATATTATATAAAAGGACAAAATAAAGCTGACATCCCTGATTTTTACGAATTAATTGAAGAAAAACAAAATCAAACCACAGAGAAAATCTTAGAAATAAGTAATGCAATTCAAATCAATCTTTATGACTTTTTAGCAAGTCATATCCATATGATGATTAACCGCCAATATACCTCGAAACAAAGAATGTATGAGCTTATTATCTATGATCATCTCTACAGATATTATAAAACTTTAAATTACGAAAAAACACATTCCCTAAAAGCTCATACTATAGTTACTTAAATAAAAGCCTTGGCAACTGATAATCAATTACTCTACTGGGAATTGTGTAACATCCTGCTGAAATTAAATACTTCCTAATATATTCTCATTTGTACTTTTAATAGTAATTAAAAACTATTCTATAATCAAAAAAAAAATACGTTATGGCAGAGATTAAAATTGAGAAAAAGAAGCCAATATGGCCGTGGATTGCAGTAGTGCTAATCATAGCAGCGCTTGTTTACTACATATTTGTACAAGATCATGAAACTACAACTGAAAACAATGTAGAAGTTGAAAACACTACAAGTGGACAATAAACATTATTAAGAAAAAGCAGGAATTAATTGCTCTGTACATCTATTAAAGCTTTGTACAAGACATTTTTTACATATCTGCTAAAAGTTTGCTGCAGTTAAATACAGCTTACAGATAAATATATAATATTAAAAAAAGAATTTATGGAAAATAAACATAGAAATTTATATAGACTCGACGAACTTTCTGATTATAAGATTGCTTCCAATTATTCAGACGTAAGAGGATGGAAAATTGTAGATGCGGATAACCGCACTATTGGTACAATTGATAATCTATGGGTTAATAAAGACATGCAGCGCGTTGTCTACTTAGATGTAAAAATCGATAAAACATTAATAGACGACAGCCGAAATGAAGTACACGATGCTATAGCAAACGACAATGGAAAAGAATTTATCTATCAAGATGGAGACAGCCACATTATTGTACCAATTGGATCTGTAAGCATTAATAAAGACACAAAAATTGTGATGGCAAATACTATCGGTTACGATACATTTAGACATACAAGCAGATACAGCAGACAGCATAATTTTGACAGAAACTACGAAAGAAGTGTAATGAAGTCTTATTATCCTGAAAATGACTCCAGCTTTCTATCCGATGATGATAATTTTTACAACCGCAGGGAGTTTGACAGCAAATAGCACTAAGACTATTTTATGAAATATTACAAAGATCAAACGTTAAAAATGTTTGGTCTTTTTTTATGGATGGAGATTGTCTCTAAATTATTTGAATACTTTGGCTAGAACTTTTCAAAAGGAAGATACTAAATTCTAAAAGAATATTCTTTCAAAACATAAAAAGTCAAATATTTTTTAATCACAACAAAAATATTTCTTTAATAAAAATCTTTTTTCCAAACAAAAAACAACCAATTACTAATCAAACAAATACACTTAAATTAATTCCATTTATTTACAATTGATGATCTAAAATCTGAAATTATCGAAATAAGAGAATTTTTTTTTTGCAAAAGACACTTGTATATTTGAAAATTAGTTATAGTTTTGCACCCGCATTACAAAAGCAGGTCCGTTCGTCTATCGGTTAGGACGCCAGGTTTTCATCCTGGTAAGGGGGGTTCGATTCCCCCACGGACTACTTACCAAAATAAAAGCTTCAGAGAAATCTGGAGCTTTTTTTGTTTCTATTTAAAACAAAAAAAGACCTCTTTTCAGAAGGTCTTTTTCATATTAATATTTTGAGAAAAATTATGCTCTAAACAAAGCATATTTATTGTAGTTGTACAAAACCTTATCATAAGGAACATAAAGCGAAACAATTTTCTCTGTTGATTCATCAAATTTGATTCCGTTATGTTTTCTGAACAAATAAATCTCTTTTAAACAATTAGAAAGACTTTGGTGAATTTCACTTGTAAAAGTTGGCAGTTTTTTATCTCCAACCAAAAGGTCAATTTGATAATTTGAACTGCTTTTTGATAAGTTATTACCAATAATTCTTATTGTAAAAGTTGTTGACTTTCCGTATTGTTCACCTTGATATTGTAGTGTCATAATTTCTGTTTATTAAGTGATTAATAATACCGACCATCAATCGGTTTTTGCTTCTTGGAATAGTTATATTAAAGTTATAAAAAATTTGGACAAACATAAAAAATCCTTTCTAAATTAAATGTTATTTTTTCAAATAACACTTAAATCTTAAAAAACAAAAAACCGTAACGAATTACGGTTTTAGCAATTAACTAAATATATTTAATCAACTTTTTTAACGAGTGTAAAATTCATTCATAAGCACGATTAATTTTGGGTAACTATTGTAAATTATTTTTCAAGATTTATTGATTTCAACTGAATAAAACAAAAATTAACGTATTAATAAAAAACACTTTAGTTTCTGACAGATTTTAGCTTTCAATTCGTCGACTAAATTATGCATTTCATAGATATAATGCACATAATATCGACAAACTATTAATAAATAATTAATTCGTGCGATTTGTTCTCCTTTTATTAAATAGTACAAGCCAATTGTTTTTTTAACTACATTTGATTAACTAATTCTAAAAACCTCTTATTATGGAAATTAACTTCGTTGCCTTACTTCTAGCAGCAATTGTTACGCTAATTGTCGGCTTTATTTGGTACAGCCCAAAAGTATTTGGAACTATCTGGATGAAAGAAAGTAATCTTACTCAGGAAGAACTAAAAAAAGGAAATATGATTAAAATCTTCGGATTGACATACATTTTTTCTTTAATGATCACGATGACTTTAATGTCTTTAACAATTCATCAATCTGGAGCAGTTGGAATGGTTGGGGGACCGCCTTTAATTGATAGCGCTAAACCATCATTTGCCGCATTTATGGCAGATTACGGAATGGCATATAGAACTTTTAAACACGGCGCACTTCACGGATTTATGTCTGGGTTGTTTTTTGCGTTTCCGCTGATTGGAATTAATGGATTATTTGAAAGAAAATCTTGGAAATATATTTTCATTAATAGTGGTTACTGGATAATAACATTGACATTAATGGGCGGCATTATTTGCGGTTTTGCATAAAGTAAAAAACATATAACCCGTTTGAAACCTAAAGTCAAACGGGTTTTTCTTAATAATAACTTAAAGAAAATGAGTTATTGTAAATATTATCTAATTTTGACGAAATTAGTTCACTCTCTTGAATACAACCTATTCTTTCCAGATTTACAAAAGCGCTTCATTACTGCCTTTAGAATGGAATTTGCTTGCTGCCGATAATATTTTTTTAACGCGAGAATATCTCGAAGTACTGGAAAACTCTTGTCCGGTTAATATGACGTGTCATTTTATCGGAATTTTTGAAGAAAAAAAACTGATTGGAATTGTTTTAACGCAGTTTTTATTTGCCGAAAAACTAGAATCTTTTGGAGAGCGCGATAAGTGCTTAAAAACATCTGTTCGTAATTTTGCTTTAAAGAATTTTGCATCGCATGTTTTATTCATTGGCAACAATATGCTGACTGGACAGAATGCTTTTGTTTTTGATAAAAACATTAAACAAGCAAAAGCCATTAAAACACTTCATAAAGCTATTAATCAGCTTAAAAAAGATTTAAAGGAAACCGGAAAAAAAGTTCATATTACGAGTATAAAAGATTTTACTGAAAAAGAAATAGAACTTTTACAAGCTGAATTTAAAAACAACTATACGTTTTCGACGCAGCCGAATATGATTTTTAAAATTCCTGAAAGCTGGGAAACAGAACAGGATTATATTGACGCTTTATCTAAAAAATACCGTGACCAATATAAACGTGCCCGAAAGAAATCTGACGGAATCGTAAAGCAAAAAATGTCTTTAGAAGACATTAAAAAATATGAAGATGTCATTTACGATTTGTATTTTCATGTTGCCAAAAATGCTCCTTTCAATACCTTTTTTCTAGCTCGAAATCATTTTAGCTTTTTTAAAGAAATTATGGGCGACAACTTTTTGCTGTACGGTTATTTTTTAGACGCAAAACTAATTGGTTTCAACACTTTGATTAAAAACGGCGATGTAATGGACACCTACTTTTTAGGTTATGATGAAAGTGTGCAGCGCGAAAAGATGCTGTACCTAAATATGCTGTACGACATGATCGCCTATTCTATTAAAAAAGGTTTCAGAGAAATTGTTTTTGCGAGAACGGCACTGGAAATTAAAAGTTCTGTTGGTGCAAAACCTGTAAAAATGTATGGCTTAATCACGCACAGCAATGCATTGATTAACCATAACATTTCTAGGTTTTTTAATTATCTGGAGCCAAAAACAGAATGGCAGGAAAGAAATCCTTTTAAATAATAAACTTTACCGCTAAGGAACGGCCAATTTCATTTGCTTGTGTAAAATATGAATTTCTAAAGATTTCTGTGCCCCGCAATATTCTCCGTCAATCTGGAAATTTACCGGATAATCTGTTTCTATAGTGGCTTTGTCTGTTGAAATAATGACAATATCATCAGAATCGATTGGCATATTTCCAGTAATAATTTTTCCGATTAAAAGTAAATCCAGACTTTTTAAAATCACCAATTCAAATTTTCCATCATTCATAGAACCACTGGGATTTATGATTACTCCAGTTCCATATTTCTGCGAATTTGCAACTACAATCATTCTAGCAACATGCTGAACTGTTTTGTTGTTTGCCGAAATAGTTGCAACAAAAGGCTCTTCTGCCTCTTTAAGAGTTGTAAAAGCCTGTAATGCATATCCCCAAAAACCTCGCACATCGCTTTGTTCGTAGTTCTTTACCAAATTTGCATTTAAACCAAGGTCGCTTAAATGAATACTTTTTTTGCCGTTGATGCAAATCATATCCATTTCGATATAGTTGTGCAAAAAGGCTATTTTAAGGTTCTCCTCAATTCCTGGAGGAAGATTTAAGTCTACAGAAAGTCCGTTTGCTGATCCAGCAGGCAGAATCCCGATTATTACATCTTGATCTTCCATTGCTTCTGCAACCATTTTTATAGTTCCGTCGCCTCCTGCCACGACAATTCGTTCTGGATTATGCTGATTATATATTGTTTGTATCGCCTTTAAATCGCTTTTACCAGTTGTTTCATAGACTTCAAGATTAAAATGATTTGTCTCAGCAAATTCTTCAACAGCTGCGATTAAATCTGATTTGTCTAGATCTCCTGATATAGGATTTACAATAAATAGTATATTCTTTTTCAAAATTTTATTTTTAAAACCAATTAATTTAAGTAATTTACAGTTACCTAAATATACGTAATTAATGAAACCAATTCTACAATTATATCGAGGTTATGCAAATGAGCAAGAATTAATTGTGATGGGGCATGTTTTAAGGAGAGAACACAATTACGATTTTGAAAAAAAGAAGTTAAAAAATGCCACCTCGATTCTCAAATTATTCCGAATAAAAACCATTAAAAATTTTGATGTTTACCTTCATTACAATGAGGAAGTAATTCACACCAAAACTTTAGATGATGGTTATTTTAAATTTTGTATTCCGCTGGAAAAAGAAACGCATTTTGGCTGGATGCCTTATGAAGTAAGCCTAAAATACAATAACGTGAAAACGAGCTGTAAGGGCAGTTTTATAAGACCACATAAAGGCAAACTCGGAATTATATCGGATATCGATGATACTTTTTTGATCTCGCACACCAATAATTTCTTTCGAAAAATTTATATTTTACTTTTTAGAAATGTAAACGACAGAAAAGTTTTTAAAGATGTTGTTTCGCATTACCAGGCGTTGAGCCAGTCAGGAAGAGAAAATCCAGAAGAGGCAAATGCTTTTTTCTACATTTCGAGCAGTGAGTGGAATTTATATCGCTTTATTGCCAAATTTACACGAATCAATAAACTGCCAAAAGCGGTTGTGCTGCTTAAAGATATTAAAAGAGGAATCACCGATTTTTTTATGAGCGGAAGAGGGAATCACGATCATAAATTTGAAAAAATAAAACACGTTGTAGAATTCTACCCTACTCTCAAATATATTTTAATGGGTGATGATTCTCAGCATGATCCGATATTGTATGAAAGAATCTGCAAAATATTTCCTGTTACAGTAATCGCTGTTTACATTAGGCAGACTGGTAAATCCCCGAAAAAAGAAGTTCAAAAAATTCTTAAAAACCTAGAAAGCTTAAATGTCTCTGTTTGTTATTTTAAAGACAGCAGTAAAGCGATTGAGCACTCTAGATCTATTGGAATTATTAAGTAGTTGTTTTTTTGGTTTCAAGTTTCAGGTTTCAGGTTTTGGAGCAACTTGAAACCTGAAACTTTTTCTAGCCCAGATTGCAGTGGAAAGCCCGGAATAAAAAAAGCAAAAGTTTCTTGTTCTAAAAAAGCGACCAACGGAAGCTCTTTTTAGAACATTAGAAACTTTGCTTTTTTTATGAGGACTTGAAACGGAAAGCTGGATCAGCTCTCGAAAATTATATTATGCACTAAAATTGTCAATCTCTTCTTGAACGACTTCCCAATCTAAAAGTAACTGATCTAAATCTTTTTTCTTTTTGTTGTAAGCTGTAAAAAATGACGCGTCTTCTATATGTTTATCATAATTAGAAGCCAGCAGTTTATCGTCGTGCTGAATGTCTTTTTCTAATTGCTGAATCTGACTTTCGATTTTACTTAATCTGTTTTGAAGTGCTTTTCCTTTTTTCTGGTCTTCGTATGATGTTTTGTTATTTTCTTTTGGAGCTGTTGTTTTCACAACATCTTTTTTCTCTACTTCGCGCATGTTTTCTAGATTACGCTGTTCTAAGAAAAAATTGATGTCTCCTAAATATTCTCTGATTTTTTGATCTTTGAATTCGTAAACAATGTTCGACATTCCTTGAAGAAAATCCCTATCGTGAGAAACCAATAATAGTGTTCCTCCAAATTTTTGAAGTGCGGCTTTTAAAACATTTTTAGATTTAATATCTAAGTGGTTTGTCGGCTCATCCATCAGCAAGACGTTGATTGGCTGTAACAGTAATTTACAAAGTGCCAAACGGTTACGTTCTCCTCCAGAAAGTACTTTTACTTTTTTCTCCACATCATCTCCACGAAATAAAAATGAACCTAACATATCACGAACTTTCATACGGTTTGTATCAGTCGCGGCATCTTCCATCGTTTGCAGCAAAGTAATTTCGCCATCTAAGTATTCGGCCTGATTTTGTGCGAAGTAACCTAATTGAACATTATGCCCTAATTTGATGTTTCCTTCGTACTCAAATTCGTTTACCAGTGCTTTGATGAAAGTAGATTTACCTTGTCCGTTTTGTCCAACAAATGCAATTTTGCTGCCTCTTTCTACCAATAAACTAATATCTTTTAGTATCGTTTTGTCTCCGTAGCTTTTGGTAACATTTTCTGCTTCGATTACAACTTTTCCCGGTTCTTTTGAAACTGGAAAAGAGATGTTCATTACAGAGTTATCATCTTCATCAACTTCGATTCTTTCTACTTTATCTAATTTTTTAATCAACGACTGCGCCATCGAAGCTTTTGAAGCTTTAGCACGGAATTTCTCGATTAATTTTTCTGTTTCTTCAATTTTTTTTGCCTGATTTTTTTGAGTTGCTAATTGCTTTTCGCGAATTTCATGGCGTAATTCTAAATATTGAGAATAGGGTTTATTGAAATCGTATGCTTTTCCTAAAGAAATTTCGATTGTTCGGTTTGTAACATTATCCAAAAACATTTTATCGTGCGATACAATTACCACAACGCCAGGATAATTACGAAGGAAACTCTCTAACCAAATAATACTTTCGATATCTAAGTGGTTGGTTGGTTCATCCAGAAGCAATACGTCATTTGACTGCAAAAGTAATTTTGCCAATTCGATACGCATTCTCCACCCTCCAGAAAATGTTTCGGTTTGATTATTAAAGACTTCTCTTTTAAAACCTAAACCTAAAAGGATTTTCTCTGTATCTCCAACATAATTATAACCGCCTAAGAGCTCAAAGCGATGTGTATAATCTGATAAGTCTTCGATAATCTGACTGTATTCTTCACTCTCATAATCGGTTCTTGTAACCAATTGATGATTGATTTCTTCTAATTTCTTCTCTACAATTTTGATCTCTGTAAAAGCCTCATATGCTTCTTCCAATACCGTTCTTCCCTGCTCAAAATCAATATCCTGACGCAAAAAGCCCATTCGAATATCTTTCTCCTGAGATATTACTCCAGAATCTGGGGCAAAGTCTCTAGCCAGCATTTTAAGCATTGTAGATTTACCTGCTCCGTTTTTACCCACAAGACCAACTCGGTCTCCTGCACCTAAACGAAAAGTAACTTCTTCAAATAAATATGTTCCTCCAAAAGAAACCGAAAGATTGTGTATG
>Ga0160449_1000445_pt1 | contig 25766 bp, 20 predicted proteins | sample HID1975I_E1MG_FD_108216 | JGI IMG/M metagenome (GOLD analysis project Ga0160449, IMG submission 108216) | Enriched soil microbial communities from UW Madison campus, WI, USA - HID1975I_E1 MG | ecosystem: Environmental > Terrestrial > Soil > Unclassified | place: USA: Madison, Wisconsin...
CATCCACGACGATCTGCCGAGGGCCGTCCGACCGCGCCTGGCCAACGAACACCACCCTGCCCTCGCCGGCAGGGTCGGTGTCACCAGGGCGGAAGAGGTCCGGGTCGGTCGCCTGGAGCAACGGGAGCACCTCGCGCCCGGACCAGTCGCTCGCCCACTCAGCCCACGACGGTGACGCGGCGAAGACCAGGTCGAACTCCCTCAGCTCGTCCACTGACACATCCTCTGGGTGGCTTATCACCCACAGCACGTTCGTCGTGCCCGCCACGGGCCGAATGCGACCAAGGCCTCGGATGGCCAGCGTGACGTCGTCCATCGCCGAAGCAGGGACGTCATGCGCACCCCAGCGATACGTCACGACATCGTGACCTAGTCGCCGCAGGCCCTTCGAGAGCGCGGCGATGAAGAACGAGTCGCCCCACCGATCGCCGACCGGCCCGGGTCCGGCTGCGCTCTTGATCGCCCAGCGCAGCGACGGCACGGCCTCCGCGGTCCCGTCCCCCCCGGTGCTTCCCAGACGCCGCAGTGCGAAGCGAACTGCTTGCGGCCGGGGCTCGCCCGCCGTGGTCGGGTCGATCTCCAGTCCGAAGCGAGCAAGCTGGTCCCTCACTGCAGAGGAGTCGCTCAGAGCGGGTTCACGCACGCCGGCGTCGGTGTCGCGAGAGCGGGCCAGCGAACCACGGTGCGTGCCCACGACCGACCGTGGTTCGACCACGAAGTGTCCACCGAAGCGTCGGATCGCTCGCTCCGCGATCTGTGAGCCCATCCGTGCCGACGAAGACGAGGAGAGTCCTCGGACAACCTCCATCGCCTCGGACCTGCGCATGAGGAGCGGGCTCGCCTCGACCGCCTCCAGCTGCAACCCCTCGACTCGCGAAGCGTCGTCGCGAGAGAGCCCCTCGAGCGCAGACCAAGGCTCACCGTCAGCGGGAGGCACGACAAGTCCAGCGGAACGTATCGTCCCGTTCGCGTGCAGCAGGAGAGCCTGCGCCCCACGCACCTCATCTGCTGACATGCGTGCCAGCAGTGGCGGCAACCATCCCGGCCATGGCTGCATGTCCGCCCCGAGGAACACGCTGTAACGTCCGCGAGCTCGCTCGAGCGCCAAGACGAGACCCTCGGCGTGGTCCAGATGGGGAGCGTCCACCACCTCGGCATTCGGGTACCCCAGAACCGAGGCATCGAGGTCTAGCCCGGCAGCAAGACTGAGACCGGTGTCCACGACGATGATCTCGACGTTGGCCCCGGTGGAGTGCTCGAGCACCTGCCGCGCCGTCGTCGCAGCACGCTGGTCGTGCGCTCCTGCGCACACGATCACCGAGACGTCGACGATCGAGTGAGCCTCGTGTTCTGTACGCGGGTCGGGCGAGCGAACCCCGCCGGGAGACTGTCGGCGCGACTCGGCCCGACCAATCAGCACACGCCGCGCGGCACGGAGGGCAACCTTCGGATGGTCCTGGGGCCGCCCGGCAGGCAGCTCCGTGCCGGCGTCAGCGCGACCGAGGAAGTCGCGGAGGGAACCCAGTCCGTCCACACCCGCCTCTGGATGACTTCTGAGGTGCTGTGCGCCATCAAAGAGCGGGCCGAGTCGAGCGTTCGCGGACCTGACTGAGGTGAGGTACTCCATGACTTCATCGAGCCGACCGCGTCTCCACGAGTGCCGCACGTCCTTGGGCAGGTAGCGCTGGACGACGAGCGGGTGGAACGACGCGTGGCGCGCGCGCCCTTCCGACGCAAAGTGTTCTGCAGCGCTTCTCGGATCTGCGAAGACTCTCCCCACCTGCGCGCCATAGAACTCGGGATCGACGAGCTCGAAGTCTGAAGGCGCGAGCTGAAAGTGCGCGTTCGTCTCCCCAGGAGACGTCGTGCTGGAGCGGCGTAGTCGGCGGAGGAGGACGCCGAGGCGCCTCACCCTGCCGCCACGTGTCATTGGCTCTCCTGCGCTACCGGCTCGTCGAGCAGCTCGTGATGGAGCCCCGGCCACTTCTCCAGAGCTGTGTCGAGATACCGCTTGGTTCGGACTTGCCAGGTGTGTCCGTCAGCATGCCGCACGTAGACGAACCCTGGACTGTGCGCCGCGTACACGGAGCCACCACTCTCGTGCACGCGTTCGAGGAGTGCTCTGTCCACCGATCTGGGCACGGGCCGCCAACCACCCACCGAGTGCAGGTCTGCTACCGAGATCATGATCGTCCCACCTGCAACAGCTCGCACGAACGCCTCGCTCGAGAACTTGCGTCGCAGCGTCCTGTCCTTGTGCTCGAGGTACACGAACTCTGGCTGCTTGCCGACGACGTTGGCTCCGGAGTAGAGATAGGCCAGGACAAGGTCAGAGACGTGCTCGGTGCTGTAGAGGTCGTCGTCGTCGATCTTTGCCACCAGGTCACCGCTGGCGAGCGAGCTCGCTCGACCGAGAGCCTCACCGAACGACACCGCGCCATCGATCTCCACAGCAGCCGAGATCATCGCGCGCGCCTCGTCAGAGAGAGTGCCGAGATCAGGCAATGACGTCCCGTGCATGGCCAGGACCACCTCGAGCCTCTCGTATGACTGAGCCGCCAGTGACTTCAGAGTCACCAGCGCACGATCCGGTCGCTTCGAGACGAGCACCGCGCTCACCGCGGGCAGGAGTGAAGGGCGTTCTCTCTCCCGGAGCGCGCGATCGAGCCTGAACAGCCCGCCATGCGCCCAGAGCGCGGCCCGTCGCTGTCGTACTGATCGCAGCACGGTGGGCGTACCAGGGGCCGGGACGGTCGCGTCGGATATTGCTGCCGCAAGTCGAGGGCCAAGATAGGAGAGGTCAGTACCTGACCTCTCCTCGGAGAAGAGCACTGGTCCCGCGGCCGCAAGCTCTGCGACTCGGGAACTGTACTCAAAGTGGTGTTCATCGGCAGCCGCAGTGGTACCGAGGTCGATGCTGCGCACTGTGTGCATCACCTCGATGTCGGACTGAACAAGCGGCGCGTGGATCGAGCCGGACCACAGGCGCTGGTCCGCCTGCCCCACGATCGTGAGCTGATCCCGCGTCCGGACCAGCCTGGCCATCTCGCCGGTCTCCGACACGCGACCATCTACTCGCCCGATGGGGCGGTGCACGCGCAGATCGAGGACTGGCCACAGCTCCTTCGACGTCGTGGAGATGCCTCCGGCAGCGTTCATCGGCAGCAGGAGGACGCCTGGCTCGGGTTCCGGTGCATCCGCCGCGTCATGCAGTACGACGTCCTCGCCCTGCAGAACTTCTGGTCGAGGCTCTGGCAGTCGCGGTCGGCCGACCCCGTCCGGCAGGAGAGCCAGCACCCTGCTCGAGGTACCCGGAGAGACGCTCACCCGCGCGGAGACCCAGGCGTGCAAACGACGCTGTGGCCACAGAAGGTCGAGAACGACCGCGGCGAGCTCGTGAAGGGTGCACAGAGCGGACAGCTGGATCGACACCCTCGCGGGGCCAGGATAGCTCTCGGGGCGCGAGATGCTGAGGCGGACCAGGTTGCTGTCAGGTGGGGCGAACTGGCGCGCTCCGAGTCCGCCCATGGGCTCCTGTATCGACTCGATGACGAACATGGCACTCTTGACTCGGCAAGGATCGACGGCCTCGAGACTCAACGCCCGCAATGCCGCCACGTCCGGCAGGCGGACGACACAGCGCCTCACTGTACGAGGCCCGCTCGCCACCACTGCGGTGGCAACTGCCGCCTCACGGACGTCGAATCTATGCCACAGGCGCACGGAGCGGTCCCTCTTGCTTCGTCGGAAGTGAAGCGTCCGCCGCTCGCGAGGCCGCGTCATGCCAGCCGGACGAGCGGTCGGAATCCCAAGGCACTCTCGGGATGGTCACGCTGTACCCTAGACCGTCGATGGGCACGGGAGCGACTGGCGCCTGTCGCCGCCTCGAGAACTCCCTCAGGCGGTGCTGGGCTCCACACCGGGCCGCGAGACCACGCAAGCCGCCGAGTGAAGGTAGCGATGAGGAACATGCCCGAGACAGCAGGAGCGCACGAGGCCGCCTTCCAGGGGGAAGGAGTCAGCGCTGACGACTTGAGGCACGCGATAGAACTCTTTGAGGGCTACCGAATCGTCGCAGGTGACCGCGCGGTTCGCGTCACCGAGCTCGTTCAGGCCAACGAGCTGCTCCGGTCCGAGAACGTGGAGCTCAGCACCAGGGTGAGACGCCTTGACGAGGCGCTCGCCGCCAGGGGCATCACCCTGAGCGACCAGAAGTCAAGGCTTCGAAGCACCAAGGCTGCTCTCAAGCGGGCACAGCAGGGGCGACAGCAGGCCGAGCTTCAGCTGCGAAGGCTCCGGCGCCGTCGAAGCGTGCGTCTGGCACTCAAGGTCTCGGCGATGGCGAGCCGGCTCAACCCACGCCGTCGAGGGTAGGGCTGGACGCGCAGTGCGTGAACCTAGCTCGGCTGCTTGCCGGACGGGGCCCCTGACCTGCTCGACAGCGCCTTGCGGTACTTGCGGGCAGAGAGATCTCGTTCCGCACGGATGAGGTCCTGCTCTCGACGCGACGCAGCACGAGTGAGTTCGAGGACAAGTCGCTCCAGCGCGCCGACCTGCGCGACCAGGTGCTCGATCTGTACCTCAGCCCGCTTCGCGGAGTCGCTCCCCTCAGCTCTGGCGTTCTCACCCTGCGCTTCCAGCGACGCGATCTGCTCGAGCAGCTCAGACTCGCGCGCGCGCGCCTCGTCGAGTTCGTTGCGGGTGCTGGCCAGTACCTCCTTGAGCTCTCTCAGCTGAATGAGGGGTGGGCGAATCGAGTCACCGGGCCTGAGCCGTCCCGTCGTCTCGGTGCGACCGACATCCGACCTGCTTCGCCAGACATGGAAATCTGACTCACGGTTGTCAACATCGACGACAAATGGCACTAGCCGAGAATCGATGAGCGCCTGCCCCACAGACAGCTGGTCCCGGCGGGAGTAACGAAGGACGTGAGCCATCCATTCCTCCATCGCGTCACGAACCTGCGTCGTCCAGCGTCGCGCCATGACTCCGGTCGCGAAGGGCCGATCGTCGAGCGCGTTCACCTCGAGCTGTGCATAGTGGATGAGTTGCTCGTAGACGCGAGCCGGCTCGTCATATCCCAGCTTCGCCACCGCGTCGAACTCATCGACCACTGACTCCCTGAAGCTATGCCGGAGGAAAGAGATGTCGTGGGCGCCTAGCCACGCGTCGACCAGATCAACCGGATCCGTCTTCAGATAGATGCGATTGTCGATCCACAACGTCTCGGAGAACTCGGCGAGCTCTGGACGGCCAAGAATCTTGATCGACCTTGCAGAACGAACTGGGTCAAGAGCAAACCGCGGCCGTATGACGTGAACATTCCATGTCTCGCTCACGAGGTCAGGATTATCGGTGAACAGGTGGAACTCCGCGGCGCTGGAGGCCGCGATGTCCTGCTCCACCATCAGCTCTTGACCCCCTAGCAAGGCTGAATACACCGCCAGTCTGCTCATAGCGAGCTCTCCCGAAGCATCTCAGTCAACGGGGGCGAAGCATGTCGATGCACAAGCACAACTTGGCGCGGGTCGCACCATCCGGCGCGAATCACGCGGGCGGCGAGTCGTGGCGAACCCGAGACTTCGACGAAGCGCGTCGAGCGGTGGTCGTACGCGTACAACCGCCAGTCCACCGAGAGCCGTTCGATCTCGCGATCCGACAAATAGCTGGCATTGAGCATCACTGCCGCATTGCGCACTCTGCTGAGCACCTCAACACTTCCGGCGAGAACGGCGCCCTCATGACCCGGGACACTGACCCTGACGCAGACGCTTTCCGCGTCGTCGCCCGCAAAATAGCCCGTGAGACTGGTTGTGGCCACATGTATGGAGGCCTCCGGGCCGAGCGTCGAGACTGGCTCAAGCGTCCACATACGCGGGGGTCGCTCACTCCTCCGCAGCTCCGCCGTGCCGATTCCCGAGGTCACCGCCATCTCCTCGACCCGAACGGGAAGCCCCCTGAGGGCGACAGCGCGCCGGAGGCTGGCGCAACGGTCGGGATGGGGTTCGAAGGCGACGGCGGCGGTCCCCGGAGGCAGCTGAACGTCGGTCAACGCTGCGCCTCGGTGTGAGCCAACATCGACGACGAACGCCCAGTCACGACCGGAGACGAGCGCCGACCAGACTACAAGTTCACTGGTGGCAGACTCGTCGTCGTGCCGCAGTCCTGCTGTCACCGGCAACTCCACCGTCTAGGTCCCGCTCGTCCGCGAGACGTAACTACGTCTCGGCCAAAGTTACCGCACGCTGACGTCCCGGCCGGCTTCGCGTCCGATGGTCCGAGCCGCACGTCGTTTTCGGGAACTGGCCCGGGCGTGACTCGTTGCTATGCTGGCAGTCGAACTACATGGATCGGACAGTGAGCATGACCTTCGGCGAGACCACGATCCGCGACGAGCAGGCGTGGACCCCAACACTTGAGAGGCTCGCCACCGCACCGGGTGTGACGATCGCCGTCGCCGTATACAACGGCGGTGAGCTGGTCCGAAGGTGCTTGGAGAGCGTTATCGCCCATCGAGGCGCGGCTCGGGTCATTGTCATTGACGATGCAAGCCCTGATCCGGCGACCCGTGAGATTCTCGATGGCTTCTCCCGCAGTGGCAGCATCGAACTGGTCCGGCACGAGACAAACCGTGGCTACACGCGCACGGCGAATCACGCCCTCGATCTCGCCGGTGACGACGACATCGTGCTGCTCAACAGCGATACCGAGGTCGGCCCGCTGTGGTGGCAGCGTCTGCGCTGGGTGGCATACAGCTCGGAACGTGTCGCTACCGTCTCTGCAGCGTCCGACAACGCCGGAGCAATGGCAATTCCTCGACCGGGCGTCGAGAACGAATGGGGACACTGGCTCGCGTGGGACGAGGTCTCGCGCTGGGTGGCGCGCCGGCAGCGAATCTGGGACCAGGACGTCCCGACGGCTCATGGATTCTGCATGTACATTCGCCGCCAGGCGGCAGATGACATCGGATATTTCGATGCTCAAGCCTTTCCTCGGGGGTACGGCGAGGAGAACGACTTCTCCCTGCGCGGCACGTCAAGAAACTGGCGTCACGCATGGGCGCCGCACGTCATAGTCAAGCATGCCAAGGGAGTCTCCTTCGGAAGCGAGCGCGAGTCGCTGATGGCGAGCGCGCGCGCCACCGTCGTCTCCCGCTTCCCCGATTACGAGAATCGCGTCCGGAGATGGCGAGCACATGCCGGGACCCAACGGCTGATCGAGTCCGCAGCCCTCCACCAGGAGGAGCTCAACACCCGGGCATCGGTTCTGCCTCGCGTCCTCTACGTGATCCATCGCGCAGGAGGCGGTACCCCGGCAACCAATGCCGACCTCATGAATGGCCTCGCGGATCGGCAGGAGAGCTACCTCCTGGAAGCCGCAGGCGGGCAGAAGGTGATCCTCAGCGAGATGAGGGGCGGCGAGCTCAAGGTCATCGAGCAGTGGGTTCCCAAGACGCGCTTCAACGTCGCGGACGGCTGGCGCGAGGACTACGCCAGCTACTTCGCGGGTCTTCTCACTCGGCTCGGGATCGAGCTCGTCCATGTGAGACACCTGATCAACCAACCCCTGACGACGGTCCCACGGGTCTGCCGACTGATGGGCGTTCGCATGATCTTGTCGACCCACGACTTCTACTCGATCTGCCCCACCGTGCACCTGCTCGACGAGAACCTCGTGCACTGCGGAGGAGTCTGCACCCCGGGGCACGGTCGCTGCACCCTGACGACGACGTTCATCGCGGAGGCTCCCCACCCACTCAAGCACTCGTGGGTGAACATCTGGCAAGACCGCGCCCGGACGGTGCTTGACATCGCGGAAACTGTGATCGCGACGACGGAGTCGGCCGCGCAGCTCCACGCCAAGGTGTACCCGGAGTACGAGCAGAAGATCCAGATAGTCGAGCATGGCCGGGACGTGAGCGAGATGCAGGTCGTGCGTGAGCCCGGGGCTCGACGACCCGGACCCCTTCGCATCGTCGCCATAGCGAACTGGTCGATCCAGAAGGGCCCCGAGTACCTACGGCAGCTCGCCAGACGGCTCGGCGGAGATGTCGAGTGGCATGTGCTCGGGGCTCGCAGTGACATGCTGGACGACGTCGCGATCTCCCACGGCAGGTACACGAGAGAGACCCTCGGTCCCTTGCTCCGGGAGATTGATCCAGACTTCTCGGCGATTCTCTCGATATCTCCGGAGACCTACTCGCACACTCTCACCGAGTCCTGGTCCATGGGCGTTCCCGTCATCGCCACCGACCTCGGCGCGGTTGCAGACCGAATCCACAAGTGGGGAGGTGGGTTCGTGGTGCAACTCGACGGCGTCGAGGCCGCCGTGACCAAGATTCGCACCTACAGCAGGGACCCGCAGCTCGCCAGCAGTGAGTTTCGGCCGACGCCCCGGCACTCGATCCGATCTCCTCGGACCATGGCAGAGGACTACAACTCGATCTACTGGCACGCAGATCGCGGGCCCCAGGCGGACTCCACCCCGCGTCTGCCAGTCGTCGGCTTCGTCGTCCATGGGAGCGGTGGCAAGGGTCACCCCCCCACCGCGTGGATCAGACTCTTGCGTCAGATGAGTCATCCCGAGGCGTTGAAACGGGCAAGGTTTCGCGCAGTCGACCCCCACGACCTCGTCTCAGGGGGAGACACATCCCACTACGACGTCGTGCTCGTTCAGCGCGACGCTGTGCCAGGACACCTTGCGACGGCTCTGGTGGAGCAGCTCCGACTGCGCGGTTGCCCGTTGGTTCTCGAGCTGGACGATGACCTCATCTCCGACTCCGCGGTCGCCAGCCTCGTCGAGTCCGGCTATGACGCCGCGACGCTCGACGGTGTTCGGACGGTCGCGGGGGCAGCGGACAGAGTCATCGTCTCGACAGCAGATCTCGCGGGCCACCTCCATGACATCAGCTCCAATCCACTCGTGATCCCCAACCGCCTGGATCCCCGCTTGTGGTACACGGATGCGCGCCCGAGCGAGTCGGCGTCGGGTGGTGCGATCCGCATCCTCTACGCCGGCTCGGCGACCCACGCACGGGACCTTGACCTGATCTGGGACCTGCCTGCACTTCTCAGTGAACGAGTCGGTCAGAAGGTCGTTCTCGACATCATCGGAGTCACCAGCGGCAAGCTTCCGCCGGGGATGGTGCGCATTCGCCCCCCGGCGGCGAGCTATCCCCGGTACGTGCCGTGGCTGCGTGGCATGTCGTCCCGCTGGAGTGCCGCGGTCGCGCCGCTCGTCGACGATCCATTCACCCGGGCGAAGAGCGATGTCAAGCTCCTGGAGTATGCGGCACTCGGTCTCCCCGCAGTCGCTTCGGCGAGCGGGCCCTACCGACTGGCCGCACCGGAGCTCGCCACCCTGGTAGGAGACTCGATCGACGACTGGGTCGAGGCGTGCGCAACCCTGATCGTCGACCCTTCGCTCGCAGCAAGTCGCGCTCGCGTCGCCGACGAGTACGTTCGGACCAACCGGATCATCACGGCAGCCTCCACCGAGCACTGGCTCAGCAACGTGCTCGGGACGGCGACAGATCTCGAGCAGTAGCCTGGCTCGGACCTCTGCGCCCCAAGGCCTGGGCGCGCGTCGCCCAGGTTGCGTCAACCTGGGGTCATCCAGGGGCAGCTCTGCCGAACGGTCCTGTGGTCTCGGTCGGACACGGGCCTCGGCTGCAGACTCCTGCCGTCCCGCCGTCGGTCGGAGTTCATCCACTCCTCGCGAGGGCGTCACCTCGCACGCCTAGCGTCGAGGCGTGTCAGCCAGTCCTCAGCACGCACCGTCGTCCATCACTCGCGTCGTCGCGATCATCCCGGCCCGCGGCGGCTCGCAGGGTGTTCCGCTCAAGAACCTGCAGCCCGTGGGCGGGCGCCCGCTCGTCACGCGGGCGGTGGACGCGGCGCGTCGCGTGGCCGAGATCGACCTCGTGGTCGTGAGCACGGACCACTCGCAGATCGCGACCGCGGCGGAGTACGTCGGCGCCGAGGTGGTCGACCGGCCGCCTGCGATCGCCAGTGGTACGGCGTCGAGCGAGTCGGCCCTGCTGCACGCGCTGACGGTGCTCGCCGAGAGCGGCCGCGAACCCGAGGTGGTCGTGTTCGTGCAAGCCACGAGCCCGTTCATCGAGCCGCTCGACCTTGCCGAGGCGGTACGTCGAGTGGTTGAGCCGGGCGGGCCCGACGTCGTCTTCTCCGCCGCTCCGACGCACGACTTCGCGTGGCGGCTCGTCGGCGGTGCGGCGCAGGCCGTGGGGCACGACGCCGCGTACCGGCCACGCCGCCAGGACCGCGAGCCGCTCTTCCGCGAGACGGGAGCGTTCTACGTCATGCGCACTGCGGGCTTCCTAGGTGCTGGCCACCGCTTCTTCGGGCGCGTAGAGCTCCAGGTGGTGGACCCGACCCGTGCGATCGAGATCGACGAGCCGGAGGACCTCCGGATCGCCCGGTTGCTCGATGCGCTGCCCACGGCGGACGCGATCGACGTGGATGCCGTCGTCACAGACTTCGACGGTGTTCACACCGACGATCGCGCGACCGTCGACACGACCGGGACCGAGTCGGTGCGTGTGCACCGCGGGGACGGGCTCGGCGTCGCGCGCTTGCGGCAGGCCGGCATCCCGCTGCTGATCCTGTCCACCGAGACCAACCCGGTGGTCGCCGTCCGCGCGGACAAGCTCGGCGCGGAGTACCGCCAGGGCGTGGACGACAAGGCCGCCGTCCTCGACGAGTGGCTCGCCGCCCGCGGCCTCGACGCTCGCCGCGTCGCCTACCTCGGCAACGACGTCAACGACCTGCCGGCGCTGCGCCGCGTGGGCTGGCCCGTCGCCGTCGCGGACGCCCACCCCGACGTCGTCGCCGCCGCGCGGGTGGTCCTGTCACGGCCGGGCGGGCACGGCGCGGTGCGCGAGCTCGCGGACCGGGTGCTAGCCGTCGCAGCGACGTCGCCCGTCAGCGCCCTGCCCCGGCCACGACGGGCTGGCTCCGTCTGAACGCCAACAGTTCTCCAGGCGTTCATCGGCACCTCGCCGCCAGGATCACTCGCCCTCCTAGCGTCGGAGCATGAGCACAGACCAGACGCCCTCCGCCGCCGTCGCGATCGGCGACGTCGAGGTGGCCACGGACCGCCCCGTGTACGTGATCGCCGAGATCGGCCTCAACCACAACGGCGACGTCGAGATCGCCCGCCAGCTCATCGACGTGGCTGCCGAGGCCGGTGCGCAGGCCGTGAAGTTCCAGAAGCGCACCCCGGAGATCTCCACCCCGGTCGCGATGCGCGACACGATGCGCTCCACCCCGTGGGGCGAGATGACGTACCTCGAGTACCGCTACCGCGTCGAGCTCGACGAGGCCGAGTACGGCAAGATCGCCCAGCACGCCGCCGACCGCGGCCTGCAGTGGTTCGCCTCCCCGTGGGACTTGCCCTCCGTAGAGTTCCTCGAGTCCCAGCACGTCGTGACCCACAAGGTCGCCTCCGCCTCCGTGACCGACCACGAGCTGCTGCGAGAGCTCGCCCTGACGGGCAAGCCGATCATCCTGTCCACCGGCATGTCGACGCTCGAACAGATCGACGCCGCCGTGGAGATCCTCGGCACCGACAAGCTCGTCATCCTGCACGCCACCTCGACGTATCCCTTGCCGCCCGAGGAGGCGAACCTGCGCACGATCGCCACGCTCCGCGAGCGCTACGGCGTCCCCGTGGGCTACTCCGGCCACGAGCGCGGTCTGCAGATCTCGCTCGCCGCCGTCGCGCTCGGCGCGGTGGCCGTCGAGCGCCACATCACCCTCGACCGCACGATGTGGGGCTCGGACCACGCCGCCTCGCTCGAACCGACGGGGCTGCAGCACCTCGTGCGCGACATCCGCATCCTCGAGGAGGCGATGGGCGACGGCGTGAAGCGCATCTTCCCCGGTGAGGAAGCGCCCCTGTCGCGCCTGCGCCGAGTCGGTTGAGCGGGCTGAGCTTGCCGCGGCAGCTCCCGAGGGCCGTCGGACGCCTCAGGCGCCCGGCGGTCTCCGTCGTCGTCCCCGCCCGTGACGCGGCGCCCTACCTCGGCGCCGCACTGTCGAGCCTCACCCGCCAAGGCATCGCCTCGCGCCGGCTCGAGGTGATCGTGGTCGACGACGGCTCCCTCGACGAGACTGCCCAGATCGCCGAGTCCTTCGCCCCACGGCTGCCCGGCCTGCGCATCCTGCGCCACGACGAGCCCGTGGGACTCGCGGCGAGCCGCAACCACGCCCTCGCCGAGGCGCGCGGGGAGCACCTCGCCTTCCTCGACGCGGACGACTGGCTGTGGCCCGGCACGCTCGCCGCCGCCCGCGCCACGCGGCAGCGGCTCGACGTCGACTTCGTCGTGTTCGACCAGGTGCAGGTCACCGGCTTCGCACGCACTCCCCGCCGCGCCCCCGAGCACCGGCGCGAGGTCGCCCTCGACCCCCGCGCGGCCATCCTGCCGACCGGGCGCACCACGATGGTCAACTACCCCAACGCGTGCGTGCGCCTCGCCCACCGCCGGCTGCTCGACGACGGTCTGCTCGACTTCGACCCCGCGCTGCGCACGGCCGAGGACCGCTCCTGGGCCTGGCGCCTCCACCTGCGCGCCACCAGCTTCGCCGTCTCGAGCGAGGGCCGGTACGGCTACCGCCGCGACGTGCCCGGTTCGCTCACCAACGTCAGCGACGAGCGCCAGCTCGACGTCCTGGCCGCGTACGCGAGCATCGCGGCGATGCTCGACGACGACGCCGAGGGTGCGCGACTGCTCCCCAAGGCGGTGCGGGACCTCTTCGTCGTGCTCGTCCACCACCTCGGCCCCGACGGGCCGCTCACGGGCGAGCTGCGCACCCGCCTCGCGACCGGCGCGAACGGGCTGCTCTCGACGCTCGACGCCGACGTCGTGGCCCGGCAGCTCGCCACGCTCGGCGACGAACGCGCCCAGGTGCTGCGCTCCGCGGGGGTGCGCTCCGCAGGGCTGCGCGATGAGGAGCTGTACAGCGCAGGACCCGCGGCATGACGCTCCTCGTGCTCGCGGCGGGGGCCGACGGCGCATCCCTGGCCGGGGCTGCCCTGGCGGCGGGCCTCGCGGCGCTCGACGCCGACGGCGAGAAGCTCCTCGTGCTGCGCGACGACCGCATCGACGCCGAAGCCTTCGCGCCGCTCGACCAGGAGCCCGCCGTCGTCCGGGCCGCCAAGACCTTCGACCGCGTCGTGAGCCTCAACGCCGCACTCGGCTGGGTGCACCCCCGAGCGTTCCGTCCCCGCGGTGACTCCGTGGCCGTGCTCGAGGAGACGCTGCGGCGCGAGTGGCGGCTCGCCGGGCCGCTCACTGTCGCGATGGACGCCCACGACGCCGACGCCGAACGGCTGCTGTGGCGGGTGTTCCCCGACGCCATCCTCGCCGTGTACATCGCGCCCGACGGCGAGCGCGAGGGCTGGGACGCGGGGCTCGCACCGGCGCTCGTGAACCGGGTGACCGCCGTCGTCGCCGTGCCCGAGGTGGCCACGTGAGCGGGCGAACGGTCGAGCACGGCCCGGGAGACCACCGCGAGACGCGCATGCCCTGGCCTGACTCGGTGCGCTTCACCGCCGTGACGCTCGTGGTGGTCGCGCACTTCGTCGAGCGGTTCGCCCAGCCGGGGGACGCGATCGACGCGTTCCTGACGGGCACGTGGGCGCTGCGCGTTCCCCTGCTCGTCGCGATCGCGGGCTACTTCTCGACCGCCGAGCTGCCCACCGAGCGGTTCGTGCGCAGGCTGCTGCAGTCCGTCGTCGTCGTGTACGTGGTCTTCGACCTCGCACAGCGCGCCCAGATCCTCGCGATCACGGGCAACCTCAACAAGGAGCTCGCTCGGCCCGTGTTCGGGATGTGGTTCCTGCTCTCCCTCATCACGTGGCGCGTGCTCCTGCCGTACCTGACGCGCGTGCGCTGGTTCGGCGTGCTCGCCGTCGTGGCATCGCTCGGCGTGGGCTTCACGGACGGCATCGGGTACGGCATGTCACTGCACCGGACGTTCGTGTTCCTGCCGTTCTTCCTGCTCGGGTGGTGGGTGCGCGAGGTGGGACTGCGGGAGCGGATCGCCACCCCGAGCGTGCGCTGGGTGGCCGCGGGGACACTCGCGCTGGGACTCGCGGGGGGAGTGCTCGCGCGCGACGCCGTGTCCCTGCGGCTGCTGCGCGGCGCGGAGTCGTACATCTACGCCGAGCGCTTCGCGATGCTCGGCTGGCGGGCCGTCTCGCTCGCAGCCGGTGCCGCGATGGTGCTCGCCGTGTTCGCCCTCGTGCCGTGGCGGCGCGTCCCCGTCATCACCTATCTCGGTTCCGGCTCGATGTACTCCTACCTGCTGCACCAACCGGTGCACCGCCAGGCGTTCCACGCCGGGCTCGCCGCGCACGTCACGACGCCGGCCGGGGTGGCACTGCTCGGTCTCGGCGCCGTCGTCCTCTCCGCGGCGCTCTCCTCGCGGCCTGTGCGGGCCGTCGCACGGCCGTTCGTCCAGCCGCGCTGGACCTGGTTCCTGCGTGATGCCCCACCGTCACCGGCTCGCTACCCGGCGGCCACCGCGGCGCCGCCAGACCGTCATCTGGCGCTCGTAGCGTCCAGGGGTGGTACAGGTAGCTGAGCGAGACACGACCGCGGGCCCGCCGTCCCGCGCGGTCCCCGGCGGGCGCGGAACCGCCGCCGGCTCCCGTGCGCGGCATGCGAGCTCGGCCTGGGTCGAGTCGCCGTTCCAGCTGCTCGGCGCGCTCGAGGCGTTCGCCACGGGACTGCTCGGCACGCCGGCGGTGCTCAGCCCCCGGCGGGGAACGCCCGGGATCGCCGCCGCCGCAGGGGCCGCCCGTGCCCTGCACCTGCCGCCGGGCGTCACGGTGGCCGAGCCGACCGACGAGCTCCCCGCGCTGACCGAGCGACGCGAGGTCTGGGCCGCGGGTGACGTGCTCTCCGGACGCGTGCAGGCGGCACTGCTGCGCCCCTTGCTGGCGGAACGGCTCGTGCTGCTCGACGACGGCCTCGCGACGCTGCGCGCCCTCGAGCAGCTCGCCGCACCCCGCCACACGGCGCTCGTGCGGCCGCGCGGGCACGCGGGACCCCACCGGCGTGCGCTCGGCCTCGCCGTACGGGCACGGCTGCGGGGACTCGCCCGCGACGGGCGGCTCGTCGTCTTCACGGTGCTGCCCGTGCCACCTGAGACCGTCACGGCGCTCGAGGGCATCGGGGTCCGCGTGGTGCGCAACACCTTCGAGTGGCTCGCCGTGCAGTACAGCTCGACGCGGGTCGCCACGCGCACCGTCGTCGTCGGCTCCGCCATGCCCGCGGACGGGCTCATCCGCCCGGAGGCCTACGCGCGGTGGCTCGACTCCCTGGCGGCGCGGGACCGCATCACCTACTTCCCGCACCGACGAGCCCTGCCCGACGTGCTCGCCCGGCTCGAGGCCAACCCGCAGGTCCACGTCGAGCGCGGGCTGCTGCCCGTCGAGGTGCGACTGCGCCACCTGGGACCCGAGCATCGCGTGCTGAGCCTGCCCTCGACGGCCCTCGCGACACTGCGCGTGCTGCTCGCCGGGACGGGGGCCGAGGTGCGCGGCGTTCCCGTACCCCTCGCGTGGTGGAGCGACGACACTCCGGCGGACCTCCGCACGCACCTCTCGACCGTGCTGAGCCCCGAGGACCTCGCATGAGCGGGCTGCGGGTCGTTGCCGTCACGGACACCGACTCCTACCTCAAGTGGGGTGCCGCGACGCTCGACCGGCTCCCCGCGGAGTGGACCACCCACGTGCTCGTGCTCCGGTCACCCGTGGCGCCGACGCCGTCCCAACGGGCCGGCGCGCTCGCCGGGACGCGGTTCGCGGCGAGCGGTGTGCCGGGCGGCGTTGTCGACGTGACCCGCTGGACGCTGCTGCGCGAGCTCGAACGGCTCGCGCCCGACGTGCTGCTCGTCGCGGCGACAGGACCCGTGGCAGACCTCGTGGTGCGGCTCGTGCGCCGACGGGGTGGCCTGGCCCCGCTCATCGTCACCGGGCTCCCCGGCATGTCGATCCCTGCGACGGAGCTCGCGCTGCGACTGCGGGCGGGCTCGGACCTGTTTGTGGCGCACTCCGCGCGCGAGCAGCGGGACTTCGCCGCCCTCGCCGCAGGACTGGGGCTCGGGATGGGCGTCGTGCGCGGGCGGCTTCCGTTCCTGCACGTAGGGGCGGTCGCGGTCGGGGCGCCGTCAGGCACGACGTCGACCCTCCTGGCCGGTGGCGCCCTCCCGACGCGTCCCGACCCCGTGCGGCGCGTCCTGTTCACGCCGCAGGCGAAGATGCCCGTCGCGGCGGCCGACCGCGAGCGCATCCTGCTCGCGCTCGACGCCCTCGCCACGAGCCGCCCCGACATCGAGGTGATCGTCAAGCTGCGGGCGCTCGCCGGCGAGGCCCAGACGCACCGCGAGGCGCTGCCGTACGACCGGCTGTGGGCCCGGCTCGTCGAGCGCGGCGAGGTCACGGCGGGCGCGGTCGCGCTGCGCACCGGGCCGCTCGGCGAGCTGCTCGAGCCCGGCACGGCGCTCGTGACGGTGAGCTCGACGGCCGTGCTCGAGGCGCTCGGTGCGCGGCTGCCCGTGCTCGTGCTCGGCGACTTCGGTGTCGACGAGGCCAACCTCACGTACGCGTTCGCGGACTCGGGCCTCATCGGCTCGCTCGACGATCTCGCCGCGGCGCGCTTCTACTCGCCCGACCGGGCGTGGCTCGCCGAGAACTACTTCCACGACGACGACGGCCTCGAGGCGGCGCTCGTCGCCGCCGTGGTCGAGCAGCGTGCCGCCGGGGGGATCGGGCCCGGAGCGGCGGACCGGCCCGGCGCCACACCACGGATGCGGCTTCGGACCGCCGTGCGCACCGGGCTGCCGCTCGGGCTGCTGCGGCGCACCGGGAAGCTCTCCCGCACCCTGCAGAAGGCACGCAAGCGTGCCAGGCGCCGGTGGCGACGCCGGCTGCGGGCGTTGCGGTCCGCATCGCTGTCGCCGTCGGCCACTCGGCGGGATCGTGTGCGGTTCCTCGCGCCAGGGGCAAGGAACCGCGCGCTGTGATCACGCGCCGGGAAACGCGCACAGTTTCTCCACGGTGCTGTTCCGGGTATTCCACCAAGTCAGAGCGTCGCCTGCTTAGTATCTGAGAGCCACCTGCCCCGTTGCCGTCCGCGCTCGCCGCGGTGCGCGGGGCTCGCCAGGCCGACCAGCAGAGAGCGAGTGAGACTTGCAGCCCCGACACGCCATCCAGCGCTCCAGGCGCGCACGGCACGCCCAGACGGCGCCGCGTGCCTCGGTCGCTCGCGCACTGTCGATCGCCGCGTGCGCGGTACTCGCCTTCGGCGTCGGCGGCGCGGCCACCGCGTACCTCAACCTGCAGAGCAACATCCGCGGCGGAGACATCGAGGCGCTCATCGCCGACCGCCCGGACCGGCCCACGCCCAACCCCGAGGACCCGTCGCAGGGTCTGCCGCTCAACATCGTGCTCATCGGCTCGGACGACCGCTCCGGGGAGAACGGCGCGATCGGCGGCAGCTTCGAGGGCATGCGTTCGGACACCACGATCCTCATGCACGTCTCCGCGGACCGGGACCGCGTCGAGCTCATCTCGCTCCCCCGTGACCTCATGGTCGAGATCCCCGCGTGCAAGATGACGAACGGCAAGGAGACCGTCGCCACGTTCAACCAGTTCAACTGGTCGTTCGCGTTCGGCGCCTCGGTGGGTGGCGACGTCGAGTCCGCCGCGGCGTGCACGATCGCCACGGTGGAGACGCTGACCGACGTCTACATCGACGGCTACTTCGTGGTCGACTTCTCGGGCTTCATCACCATGGTCGACGCGATCGGCGGCGTCGAGGTGTGCATCGCCCAGGACATCGACGCACCGAAGGCAGACAACCTCAAGCTCGAGGCGGGACTGCGCCAGCTCGACGGTCGCACGGCCCTCAACTACGCACGCGCCCGCACCGGCAAGGGGCTGGGTGACGGCTCCGACCTGCGCCGCATCGAACGCCAGCAGCAGCTCCTCGCCACGACCGCGAACAAGGTGCTCTCCAAGAACCTGCTCACCCAGCAGGTGGACCTGTACCGCTTCCTCGACGCGGCCACGAAGTCGCTCGCCGCAGATGAGAAGTTCGCCTCGATCCCGACACTCGCGGGCCTCGCCTACTCGTTGCGGAACATCAAGGGTGCGAACATCACCTTCATGACCCCCAAGGTCGTCGACTACCCCCAGGACCGCAACCGCGTCATCTTCACCGACGAGGCGAACGAGATCTGGGCGAAGATCGCTCGCGACGAGCCGCTCAAGGAGCCCAAGGCACCCACGCCGACGGCGAGCCCCGACGCGACCGCCTCCCCCGACGGTACGGACGACGTGTCGCCCGAGGCACCGTCGCCCTCACCCACCGACGACGAGACGGTCGACGACGGCTCCGTCACGCCCGACGACGTCGCGGGGCTCTGCGGCTGATGCCTGAGCGTCCCGTCAGCAGGGCAAAGCCGGGAGGCTCTGCCACGCCCGTCAGCGGTGCGTCGACTCCCCCGAGCTTCACGCCCGGCGGCACGTCGAATCGCCCCTCGAGCGGCGGTGCCGTGCCGGTGGGCGCGCGACGGCCTGCTGCGCCCGGCGGCTCCAGGGCCCCAGACTCACGCGGCGGCACACCGCGGGCGGCCTCGGGTGGTTCCGGGGCCAGCACCCCCGTGGGTGGTCAGCCGATCACGCCGCACGGGGGCGCGGCTCCACGACCGCCGGCACCCGCGGCTCGCCGTCGTCGGCGCCTGTACCTCGTGGTCGCCGTCGTCCTCGTCCTGCTCCTCGCCTGGCCCGTGGGCCTCGTGCTGTGGGCCAACGGTCGCCTCGAGACGGTCGACGCGCTCTCGAGCGCCTCGAACACTCCCGGCACCACGTACCTGCTCGCCGGTTCCGACGAGCGTGACGGCGCGGTGGACGACGACGGGACGATCGGCGGCCGCACCGACTCGATCCTGCTGCTGCACCAGCCCACCTCCGGTCCCGCGGCGCTCATCTCGCTGCCGCGCGACTCGTACGCCGAGATCCCGGGGCACGGCGGCAACAAGCTCAACGCCGCGTTCGCGTTCGGCGGGGCGCCGCTGCTCGTCGAGACCGTCGAACGGCTCACCGGGCTGACCGTGGACCACTACGTGCAGATCGGCATGGACGGCATCGGTGAGATCGTCAACGCCGTGGGTGGCGTGAACCTGTGCTACGACCACGACGTGGACGACAAGAAGTCCAAGCTCAAGTGGAAGGCCGGCTGCCACACCGTCCAGGGCAAGAAGGCGCTCGCGTTCGCGCGGATGCGCTACGCCGACCCCGAGGGCGACGTAGGGCGGGCCAAGCGCCAGCAGCAACTCATCGGCGCCGTGACGAAGGAGCTCGCCAGGCCCGCCAACCTGTGGCAGCCCGCGCAGCAGGTCGCGATCGCCCGCGCCGGCACGGACGTGCTGACCGTGTCCAAGGGCACGGGGGCGCTCGACCTGGCCCGCCTCGGGCTCGCGTTCCGGTCAGCACGCGGCGACGGCGGCGTCACCGGGACGCCGCCCATCGCGTCGATCGACTACCGGCCCGGGGGCATCGGCTCGGCCGTGCTGCTCGACCCAGAGCTGACTCCCGTGTTCTTCGCGGACCTGGCCGCGGGCCGGCTCGCGCCCGGCGAGTACGGCGGCATGCCGGGCTGAGCGGCACTCTGGTGCTCTCGGATGTGACCCAGGAGGACGCGGGGTCCCGAGTGTGAGCCCTGTTGTCGGTGGTCTGCGCGGATAGCATGGCCGGATGCAGCTCTCGGTGATCGGTTGTGGGTACTTGGGTGCGGTGCACGCGGCGTGCATGGCGGACCTGGGCCATCACGTCGTGGGTGTCGACGTGGATGCGGCGAAGGTCGCACTGTTGGCAGCCGGGGAACCCCCCTTCCACGAGCCCGGTTTCGACGACGTTCTCGAGCGGGCGCTCGCGAGCGGCCGGTTGCGGTTCACCACGGACATCGCCGAGGCCGCGGACGCGCAGGTGCACTTCATCGCCGTCGGCACCCCGCAGCTGGCCGGGTCCGACGCGGCCGACCTGAGCTACGTCGACGCCGCGGTCGAGGGGCTGCTGCCGCATCTGCGTGCGCAGACCGACGACGGCCCGGTGATCGTGGTCGGCAAGTCGACCGTGCCCGCGGGGACCGCCGAGCAGATCGCCGAGCGGATCTCGCCGAGCGGCGCCCGGTTGGTGTGGAACCCGGAGTTCCTGCGCGAGGGCTATGCCGTCAAGGACACCCTCTACCCCGACCGCATCGTCTACGGCGTGACCCAGGACGCCTCGGGTCAGGTCGCCGCCGAGGTCCTCGACCAGGTCTACGCCGACCAGCTGCGCCGCCAGATCCCCCGCCTGATCACCGACACGGCCACCGCCCAGCTCGTCAAGGTCGCCGCGAACGCGTTCCTGGCCACGAAGATCTCCTTCATCAACGCGATGGCCGAGATCTGCGAGGTCACCGGTGCGGACGTCACCCAGCTCGCCGTGGCGATCGGTCACGACGAGCGCATCGGCAAGCAGTTCCTCAAGGCCGGTGTCGGCTTCGGAGGCGGGTGCCTGCCCAAGGACATCCGTGCGTTCGCCGCCCGCGCCGAAGAGCTCGGCCAAGGACAGTCGGTGAAGTTCCTGCGCGAGGTCGACGACATCAACAAGCGCCGTCGCGGGCGCGTCGTGGACCTCGCCGTCACCGCCCTCGACGGAGACGTGAACGGCAAGCGTGTCGCCGTCCTGGGCGCCTCCTTCAAGCCCAACAGCGACGACCTGCGCGACTCCCCCGCCCTCGACGTCGCGCGCCGCCTCGAGACCCTCGGCGCCCACGTGGTCATCACCGACCCCGAAGCCCTCGCCAACGTCACCAAGGTCAGCCCCGAGCTCACCCAGGCGCCCGACGCGTTCGCGGCGGCCGCCGGCGCCGAGCTCGTCGTCCTGGTCACCGAGTGGCGCGAGTACGTCGTGCTCGACCCCGAGCAGTTCGGCGAGGCCGTCGGAGCCAGACGCATCATCGACGGCCGCAACGTCCTCGACCCCACCCGCTGGCGCGCAGCGGGCTGGGAGTACTACGGACTCGGGCGGCCGTAGGTCTCCACCGCGGGGATCTAGAACAAGCCCAGCCGCTCGATGAGCTTCTCACTCGCTTGGGGAATCTCGCGCGCCGAGCTGACACTGTCGCGACCCTCGTCCGCATCGGCCTCGGCTCCGGCCCACTGTGGGTACTCAAGCTCGTTGCGTCGGCGGCGAAGTGCGCCGAACTGCCGAAAACCCGTCCCGAACTGGGCGAGCACCGCCTGCTCCACGGCCAAGTGACCACCCTTGGTGGTGGGTCGCAGTCCCTGATGTGCCAGTAGTGCAGTCAAGGCCTGACGCGCAGCATCGTACGAAAGAATGAAGGCGGAGTCTGGATCACTCTCGATGAGTGCCGCTGCGCTCTGAAGGGTGACAGCCGACCGTGCGACCTGTGGCCTGCCATCTGCTGCCGCACCAGTGACCTTCTGGAGTTCCCCTCTCGCGATCAGACCCTCGATCTCAGCCTCACCTCTGGGCCAGCGCGCCATCGTGGACTACCTCACGTTCCGGGATCACTGTGACGGTGGCGGACGAGCGCACCTGGCTGGCAAGCAGATCCTCGGTGTCGAACCAGCGCGCGCGAGAGAACACGACAGGGTTCACCTTGAAGCCAAGTCGCGCCTGGGCGCGATCCGCGGCGTCGTACACGGAGAGGCGTTCGACGTCTCCGACGACCAAGACATCGATGTCGTTGGGCGGCGGCCCTGGGGACCCCTCATACCTGGCCGCCCACGAGCCGAAGATCGCGACGAATTCTGCTTCGAGGCTGGAGAACTCCTCACGGATCACGGGCTTGGGGCCGAAGACGATCTCAAGGAGCGCCGCGAGCGCTGGTGCGGCCGGGTGGCTCATGTCGGCGCGCACGAGGCGGTTGCGTCCGTGGCTCCGGGCAGTGAGCAGACCCGCTTCGACCAGCCGACCCACCTCGCGGTGAAGCGTCGAGAGCGGTGCGTCCATCTGCGCAGCCAGCTCGCTCAACGAATGCTCCTGCTCGGGGTGCAGCAGAAGAGAGGTCAGCACCTCCGCCTGGAGCTGTGACCTGAATATCGGCAGGAGTGCCGGTGCTTCACTTCGCATAACTGGAAGATATCTCCCACTTTACGGAAGTGTCAAGGTCCGGTGAGGCCGCTACAGCAGCCCGCGGACGTAGCCGTTGCGCGCGGCCCCGAAGCGAGCGGACTCGAGCTTGACGACGCGGTTGTAGACCGCCTTGCCGGCTCCGCTGCTGGCCAGGCCGTCGCTGACGAGCAGCCCCTGGGACCGCCGCTCCTTGAGCGTGACGCGGTAGCTGCCGCGGTACTTCTTGAGGGTGCTCGTCATCGACCCCTGGACGGTCACCTTCGACGCGAACCGGGTCGTCTCCTTGATCGTGATCTTCGTCCGCTTCTTCTTCGCGGTCTTCAGGACGATGGTGACCTTGTTCGTGACCTTCGCGCCGCGAGCCTTGCTCGTGAACACCCGAGAGCCCGTGGCGCCGTTGGCTTGGCGGAAGGTCTGGGTCTGCTTCGAGTTCTCGCCGCCCTTGACCTTCTTCGACGAGCTCTTCTCCGTCTGCTGCGCTGTCTTGACACCGAAGTGCTTGCGCCCGGCACGGGTGAAGTCCTCGGTGCGACTCCAGCTCTTCTTCGACGTGCGTTCGACGGCCGTGGAGTAGAGCACCTTGCCGTTCTTGCTGACCTTCGCGTTGTACAGCACGCGCATGCTGTTGTCGTCCCAGGCGGAGACTGAGCAGAACCGCTTGCCGTTCTCCCGGGTCATCCCGGCCGAGACCCGGAAGCGCTTGGGGTACTTGACCCCGTGGCGCTCGAGGATCTGCGCCGCGCGGTCCGTCGAGCATGCCGCCGCGGCCGTCGCGGGGGACGACGGCAGCACCAGTGCAGCGAGCACCAGCAGGACCAGCGCGGGCCGGCGAGCTCTCATCGTGTCCTCCATACCGGGGCGGTCGGTGGGCGGGGTCAGCCTGCGGCGCGGATCGGCTCGAGGCCGGCTGCGCGGTCGCGGCGCCAGGCGCGCCAGGCACTCGCGACGGCGTCGTCGAGGTCGAAGCGCGCCCGCCAGCCGAGCGCGTCGGCGATCCGGTCCACGCGGGCCACGAGCTCGGCGGGGTCGCCCGGGCGCCGGGCCACGACCTCGGCCTCGCGCTCGTCCCCAGTGGCACGACGCACAGCCGCGAGCACCTCGCGCACCGAGGCTCCCGTGCCGGTCCCGACGTTGAAGACGTCGAACTCACGCTCGGGCCGGTCGAGGTACTCGAGCGCCGTGACGTGCGCTTCGGCGAGGTCCTGGACGTGCACGTAGTCGCGGATGCACGTGCCGTCCGGCGTCGGGTAGTCGTCGCCGAAGATGAGCGGGGCGCGCCCGGCGTCGAGCAGGTCGAACACGATCGTCACGAGGTTGAGCACCGCCGGGTCGCCGAGCTCGTCGGACCCCGCACCGGCCACGTTGAAGTACCGCAGCGCCACGTGCCGCAGCCCCCAGCCGGCCCCGGCGTCGGCCATGAGCTGCTCGCCCGTGAGCTTCGTCTCGCCGTAGGGGTTGATGGGCCGGGTCTCGTCGTCCTCGCCCACGAGACCGGACGGCGGCTCGCCGTACACCGCGGCCGACGACGAGAACACGAAGCGCTCCACTCCACCGGCCCGCACCGCCGCGAGCAACGTCTCGAGCCCGCCGACGTTCTGCTCCTTGTACCAGCCGGGCCGCGCCACGGACTCGCCCACCTGCTTCTTCGCGGCGAGGTGCACGACGCCGTCCACCTGGTACTTCGCGATCGTGGTGCCGAGCGTGTCGAACGCCTCGGGCGCGGAGATGTCGAGCCGCACGAGCGGGGTGTCTCCGATCCGGCTCGCGACGCCGGTCGAGAGGTCGTCGACGACGACGACGCCGTGCCCGGCCTCCCGAAGCGTACGGACGACATGGGCTCCGATGTACCCGGCTCCGCCGGTGACCAAGATGCTCATCGGGTCGATCCTAGGGCCAACGAGCGGCAGCGTGAGCCGATGCTTGAAGAGTTGCGAACGGATATCGACGCTAACTCTTCAACCATCCTGGCGGTGGGCGCGGAGAGTGTCGCCCTTCGCGCGAGCCTGCTCGCCGAGGGCCACCTGGAACTCGGCCATCGCGGTGCGCAGCCGCAAGGCGTGCGTGTCGGTGCCCGCGGCGAGGATGCGCACCGCGAGCAGCCCGGCGTTGCGCGCGCCGCCGATCGACACCGTCGCGACGGGCACCCCCGCCGGCATCTGCACGATCGACAGCAGCGAGTCCATGCCGTCGAGGTGCTTGAGCGGCACCGGCACGCCGATGACGGGCAGCACCGTGGTCGAGGCGAGCATCCCCGGCAGGTGGGCCGCCCCGCCCGCCCCGGCGATGATGACGCGCAGCCCGCGCCGCGCAGCCTCCCGCCCGTAGGCGAGCATCTCGCGCGGCTGGCGGTGCGCGGAGACGACGTCGACCTCGTGGGGGACCTCGAACTCCTCGAGCGCCTTGGCCGCGGCCTCCATGACGGGCCAGTCGGAGTCGGAACCCATGACGATCCCGACGAGTGCGTCGTCAGCCATCCTCGCCACCTCCCCAGTAGATCGGACCGTTCCAGTCGCCGCGCAGCACGGCGGCGGCCGCCTCGGCCCGAGCTCGCACGTCGGCGAGGTCCGAGCCGCTCACGGTCACGTGCCCGAGCTTGCGCCCCGGCCGCACGTCCTTGCCGTAAAGGTGAACCTTCGCACCAGGGTCGCGCGCCGTCACCTCGGCGAGCGCGTCGGTGAGCACGGCGCGCGCGCTGCCGAGCACGTTCGCCATGACGGTCCACTCGGCCCGCGGGCTCGTGTCCCCGAGCGGCAGGTCGAGGACGGCGCGCAGGTGCTGCTCGAACTGGCTCGTGGTGGCGCCGTCGATGGTCCAGTGCCCCGAGTTGTGGGGGCGCATCGCGAGCTCGTTGACGAGCAGGGGGCCCGGGGTGCCGTCGTCGGCCCCGCCCGTGGTCTCGACGAGGGCGGCCCCGGGTGCGACGTCGAACAACGCCCCGCCGCCGCGCACCTCGAAGAGCTCGACGGCGAGCACGCCCGTGACGTCGAGCCCCTCGGCGACGCGCACGGCGATCTCCTGCGCGGCGCGCGCCGTGTCGGGGTGGAGGCCGGGCGCGGGGGCGACGACCTCCGAGCACACGCCCTGCACCTGCACGGACTCGACCACGGGCCACGTGCGCACCTCCCCCGAGGGCGAGCGCGCCGCGAGGATCGCGAGCTCACGCACGAACGGCACGAGCTCCTCGGCGAGCAGGGCCGGACCTCCGGCGTGGGCGGCCTCGAACCAGTCGGCGACGTCCTCGGCCGAGTTGACGACACGCACCCCCTTGCCGTCGTACCCCCCGCGGGACGTCTTGACGACGGCACGGCCGCCGACGACGGCGAGGAACGCCTCGAGCTCGTCCACCGAGCCGACGGCGGACCACCGTGGGACCGGGACACCGAGCGCGGCGAGCCGCGTGCGCATCTCGATCTTGTCCTGGGCGTACAGCAGCGCGGCGGCGCTCGGGCGCACGGGGGTGCCGGCCGCGGCGATCTCGCGCAGCGTGTCGCCGGGCACGTGCTCGTGCTCGAAGGTCAGGACGTCCGCGGGCACCGGCCAGGACACGAGCCGGTGGAGGTCGCCGTCGTCGGCCGCCTTGCCCACGGGAG
>Ga0160449_1000446_pt1 | contig 25731 bp, 25 predicted proteins | sample HID1975I_E1MG_FD_108216 | JGI IMG/M metagenome (GOLD analysis project Ga0160449, IMG submission 108216) | Enriched soil microbial communities from UW Madison campus, WI, USA - HID1975I_E1 MG | ecosystem: Environmental > Terrestrial > Soil > Unclassified | place: USA: Madison, Wisconsin...
CGAGGACGAGCAGGCGGTGTCGATGGCCATGCTCGGGCCACGCAGGTCGTAGAAGAACGACAGCCGGTTGGCGGCGATGCTCATGGTGTTGCCGGTGGCCGTGGCGCCGTCGATGGCCGCCATATCGTCGACCAGGCGGTAGGCCTGCTCGACACTGGCGATACCCAGGTACACACCACAGTTGCTGCCCCGCAGGCTGGACGGCTTGACCCCGGCGTTCTCGAAGGTTTCCCAGCACAGTTCCAGGAGGATGCGCTGCTGCGGGTCCATCATCGCCGCTTCGCGCGGGGAGATATTGAAGAAGCCGGCATCGAAGGCACCGACATCGCCGAGGGTACCCGAGGCGAAGGTGTAGCTGCTAGCAGGGTTGGCTTTGTCCGGGTGCAGGAACTCGGCCTTTTCCCAACGCGAGGCGTCGACCTGGGTGACCAGGTCACGCCCTGCCATCAGGTTTTGCCAGAAGCTTGCGGCGCAAGAGCCAGGGAAACGGTACGAACAGCCAACGATTGCAACCTTTCTACGCTTAGTCAAAACCCATTCCTTTAAAACTCATCGGCACCGTCCCATCCTGCGGACAGCCGGCATGCCTGGCGCCATGCCATGAAACTGGCTGGTCGCTGTGTGTCGCTGATGATTGTTTGGTATCTGAGGCTGCTTTTGCACGCAGGGGGAGCGGGATCAAGGATCGGCGCTGGCGTGCGAGCTTTCAGGTCTATCTGGAGGGGTATGATACGCGGGTTGGGGCTAGGGGGAAAACCCTGCACCCAACAATGAACTCGCCGCCAAGAATGAGAAGGTGATGAAAGCCTGATTTGGGCCGTTTGTTTATAGCAGGACACAAGAGACCATACCGGAAAATCACAAGTCCGCTGGTGCTCAACTGTACGGCAGTCGGAAGCACGCTGTCGGTGTAGGCTATTTTATTATTTCCCTTGAGGATATGATGCCCAAACTCCCCCCGCGGGCCGATCACAATGTGGAGCCCTGATGACGTCATTGAAAACCGCTTCGGCCACTGCCGGGGAATTGAGTGCACACCCGAAATACCGGCCGGACATAGACGGTCTAAGAGCCATTGCGGTAGGATCGGTTGTTATGTTCCATGCTTCTCCCTCCATGATGAAAGGGGGGTTCATTGGCGTAGATATCTTTTTTGTCATATCTGGATTTCTGATATCTCAAATATTGTTCTCCAATCTCGATAACAACAAATTCAGCCTGATAGATTTCTACAGCAGACGCATCATTCGAATCTACCCAGCACTTATACTAGTACTGGTATCCTGCCTGACTTTCGGCTGGTTCGCACTCCTCACTGAAGAATATAGCCAGCTAGGAAAACATACAGCCGGAGGCGCTGGATTTGTCGCCAACTTAATCCTCTGGACTGAGAGCGGGTATTTCGACAACATCTCAGACACCAAGCCGCTTCTTCACTTGTGGTCACTTGGCGTAGAGGAACAATTCTATATCGTGTGGCCGCTACTACTTTGGGCGCTATGGAGGACAAACTTCAACAGAATAACTACAATCCTATTGATTGCAGCGGCCTCATTCTATTTGAATGTCAGCCTGAGGATTGTAGACTCAGCCGCCGCGTTCTATTCACCCTTGACCCGGTTTTGGGAACTCTTGCTAGGCTCACTGCTGGCCTACAGCACACTTCATGGCGGCGCGCAAATAGCCCCTATTGCAAGGTTTGCGAATCGCGTGCTTTCTCGGGTTTACCACCACCATCCCAGCCCCCAGAGCACAACCGCACTTGATAATACGCAGGCGGCCCTTGGCATCGCAATGATCGCCGTAGGCTTCATGATAATCACTAAAGAGAACATGTTTCCGGGCTATTGGGCCATTCTCCCATCGGTGGGTGCAGTCTTAGTAATAAATGCCGGCCCACACGCATGGATTAATAAAAACATCCTATCAAACCGGGCAATGGTTTTTGTTGGACTTATAAGCTTCCCGCTTTACCTCTGGCACTGGCCACTCCTATCCCTTGTCAGGATAATTGAAGGCGAAGCCCCCTCTGGCATTGTTCGCCTGGCGACTGTTATCACTGCAATTTTTCTTTCCTGGGCAACTTACCAGTTCATCGAAAAGCCCATGAGATTCAAGTTCAACAGCAAAGGAAAATCTCTGACGCTGCTCGCAATCATGACCCTTGTTGGCGCAGCAGGTTTCTTCATATTCAAGAGTAACGGCCTGCCCCAGCGCTCAATAATGGCTAACCTTGAGAGAAAATCAAACGACTTGAACCTGTACCAGCTTACAGGCTGCAAAGACAATGAACTTCTCGCCAATGACATGTCATGGTGCAACAAGGTAGCTGAAACAGGGCCCATCGATGTTATCTTGTGGGGAGATAGCCACGCGGAACATCTTTTCCCAGGAATAAAGAATGCGTCAAATCAAAACTGGCTTTTGATCGGTAGGCACAGCTGCCCACCAATTCTTGGCGAGAAGGCCTGGATGGCCAATACCCCGCAAGACGCTTGCGAGCACGCCAATGACAAGGCGTTCGAAATTATTTCACAGAGCAATGTAAAAACTGTCGTTCTGGCCTCACTGGGGAACTTATACCTGACCAGTAAAGGCATCACGCCTGAGCATGCACTCATTAATGACAACAACCCTGAAAACCGCTTCATCATTGGTTCAACCAATGACATTTCGCATAAAAAAGAACTTTTCTATGCCGCAACGAAGCGGTCGATTCAAGCCCTGCTCGACGCCGGAAAGCATGTCATTATCGTGAAGGATACCCCTGAGTTCACCCTCGACCCACGCGCCTGCCTCACGCGACCGTTCAAGCTCAACACTCAAGTCTGTAGCGTCCCGACCGCTCAATACCTGGAGCGCAACTCCGACTACGACGCTTTGCTATCAGAGCTCGCAGCCATGAGTCAGGATGTCAAAATATTTGATCCGACCAACCTTTTCTGCGACAGCAACCGCTGTACTCAAAACGATTCGGAGCATGAGTTTTTCCGCGACGGGCACCACCTCAGCGAGGCTGGCAGCGCAAAAGTTGCCTCTGCTCTGATCGAGTTCATGAAATAAGGGACATGATCGAATCCAGGGCCTTCGTGAGAGCCCTGGAAACGTGAATAGGCTGCTGCCAACCGCACTGGCTGTTCGTCCTACCTGTCGGGTCGGCAGGTAGGACGATTACTACGAGTAAGTCAGTAAACTGTTGTTTCCAGCAAGCGCATCAGATACTGCCCGTAACCATTCTTGGCCAAGGGCGCGGCCAACTTCCCCAGTTGCTGCGCGTCGATCCAATTTTGACGATACGAGACCTCTTCCGGACAGGCCACCTTGAGCCCTTGACGGCGCTCGATAGTAGCAATGTAGCCACTAGCTTCGAGCAGCGAATCGTGTGTACCAGTATCCAGCCAGGCGTAACCGCGACCCATTATTTCTACCGACAAACGCCCCTGCTCCAGATAAACACGATTGAGGTCGGTGATCTCCAACTCGCCACGGGGCGATGGCTTGATACCTTTGGCGATCTCGACCACATCCTTATCGTAGAAGTACAGCCCTGTGACAGCGTAACTTGACTTCGGCTTTGCCGGCTTTTCCTCAAGACTGATGGCCTTTCCTTGAGCGTCGAATTCAACCACACCATAGCGCTCAGGATCATGCACGTGGTAGGCAAATACGCTGGCCCCTTCGGTACGCTCCATAGCATTACCCAGCAGGCCCTGGAAGTCGTGACCGTAGTAGATGTTGTCACCCAGAACCAACGCCGACAGGTCATTACCGATGAAGTCTTCACCGATGAGGAATGCTTGCGCCAATCCATCCGGCGATGCTTGCACCGCATAGGTGATGTTGATGCCCCACTGATGGCCATCACCCAGCAACTGCTCGAAACGCGGAGTGTCCTGCGGTGTGGATATGATCAAGATGTCGCGAATCCCCGCCAGCATCAGCGTAGTGAGCGGGTAGTAAATCATCGGTTTGTCATAGACCGGCAACAGCTGCTTAGAAATTGCCAGGGTGGCTGGATGCAGGCGGGTGCCCGACCCGCCTGCCAGAATGATGCCTTTACGGTTCATGATGTTCATTTCTCGTGTATTTCGTTCAGCATGCGAGCCACACCCAGGCGCCAATCAGGTAGCGTCAGAGCAAAGGCTTTCTGCAGTCTATGGGTATCAAGCCGCGAGTTCGCCGGCCGTTTTGCCGCAGTAGGGTAAGCGTCAGTGGTGACTTCATTGACTTGCTCGGCACGCGCTTTCAACCGTACGCCGAGCGCTTCCGCGTGTTGCAGTACGAACCGAGCATAACCGCACCAGGTGACCTCGCCCCCCGCCGCCAGGTGATACAAGCCACGCAAGGCAGGGTCGCGGTGGGTGGCGGCGACAGCATGCGCCGTGACATCGGCAATCAGTTCGGCGCCCGTGGGAGCGCCAAACTGATCATCGATGACGCTGAGGCTTTCCCTCTCCGAAGCTAGTCGCAACATGGTTCGGGCGAAGTTGTTACCACGCGCGGCGTAGACCCAGCAGGTACGGAAGATCAGGTGAGGGCATCCCGAGGCCTGAATCGCCCGCTCGCCAGCCAGCTTGCTTTCGCCATACGCATTGAGCGGGCCAACCGCATCTTCCTCACGCCAAGGTGCAGTACCCTGCCCTGGAAAAACATAGTCGGTGGAGTAATGCACCAGCAGCGCGCCAATTTCAGCCGCGGTTTGCGCCAGTACGCCGACCGCCTCAGCATTCACCAGGAACGCCAGTTCACGATCGGACTCGGCTTTATCCACTGCCGTGTAGGCTGCAGCGTTCACGATCACGTCGGGTGCAAAGCTGCGAACGGTCTGTGCCAAACCCTGCAGGTTGGTAAAGTCTCCGCAGTAGTCCTGGCTTCTGGAGTTAAGTGCCAGCACCTGCCCCAAAGGGGCAAGGCTGCGCTGCAACTCCCAACCGACTTGGCCGTCCTTGCCAAGAAGAAGAATCTTCATATTGAACGTCCGGCGTAGTTCTTCTCTACCCAGTCACGGTAGTTGCCAGACTGCACGTTGCCTACCCAGTCCTGGTTGTCCAGGTACCATTCGACAGTCTTGCGGATGCCTGTCTCAAAAGTTTCAGCAGGCTTCCAACCCAGTTCACGCTCAAGCTTTCGCGCGTCAATGGCATAACGGCGGTCATGCCCAGGGCGATCAGTGACATAGGTGATCTGCTCTGCGTAGAGCTTGCCGTCACTACGCGGACGCAGTTCGTCCAGCAGTGCGCACACGCGGTTGACAATTTCCAGGTTCGGCTTCTCGTTCCAACCACCAATGTTGTAGACCTCACCTGGCTGCCCGGCTTCGAGCACGCGGCGTATGGCGCTGCAGTGATCCTTAACGTACAGCCAGTCACGGATCTGCTGACCGTCACCATAGACCGGTAGTGGCTTACCACCCAGGGCGTTGACGATCATCAACGGGATGAGTTTTTCCGGGAAGTGGAACGGCCCGTAGTTGTTCGAGCAATTGGTAGTCAGAACTGGTAGGCCGTAGGTGTGATGGTAAGAACGCACCAGATGGTCGCTGGCCGCCTTACTGGCAGAGTAAGGACTATTCGGTTGGTACTGGTGAGTCTCTGTAAACGCCGGCTCATCAGCAGCCAGCGAGCCATAGACTTCGTCGGTGGAAACATGCAGGAAGCGAAACGCCTGACGGGCTTCATCACTCAGCCCCTTCCAGTAGGCACGGACAGCTTCAAGCAGGCGGAAGGTGCCGACGATCTTGGTCTCTATAAAGTCTTCAGGGCCGTGGATCGAGCGGTCTACGTGAGATTCGGCGGCAAAGTTGACGATGGCGCGCGGCTGGTGCTCTTTCAGGAGGCGCTCCACCAGTGCACTGTCGCCAATATCACCATGCACGAAGATATGGCGCTCATCGCCTTGCAGACTACTCAAGGTTTGCAGGTTGCCTGCATAAGTGAGCTTGTCGAGGTTCACAACAGGTTCGCCAGATACCGCCAACCAGTCGAGAACGAAATTTGCACCGATGAAGCCGGCACCACCGGTTACGAGAACAGTCATTATCAGTTACCTATAAGCAAATCATTGAAGGTCATCAGCGCTGAGTCTGGATGAGCAGACCGCCAGGACCAAGTCATGCCAATGTCAAACGCCCGATCGACAAAGCAAATACACTTCGCCGGCATCACTCATACTTCCTTTTTTCTCTGCATATACAGGAGATCCACAATATCCCCCTGGGGCACATAGCCACTCACCAGCTCGCGCAACATTTTCCGCACCGTGACCAGCTCATGCTGTTCAACAGCCCTGAGCAGCTCGTCGAGCTTGACTTTCAATACATCCCAAGCCAGGAAGTCCTCGTTGGCACTCATGATCATCGGGTGTCGTGTGGAAGCGACGTTATCGCCGATCAGCAATTCTTCATACAGTTTTTCGCCTGGACGAAGCCCTGTGAACTCAATGGCAATGTCGCCATGCGGGTTTCGCTCGGAGCGGACGCTAAGTCCCGAGAGATGGATCATTTTTTCTGCCAGTTCGGCGATACGCACCGGCTCCCCCATATCGAGTACAAATACGTCGCCACCCATGCCCATGGAGCCTGCTTGTATCACCAGTTGAGCAGCCTCGGGGATTGTCATGAAATAACGAGTGATCTTGGGATGCGTCACCGTCAACGGCCCCCCCGCCATGATCTGCTTGCGGAACAGTGGGATGACAGAACCTGACGATCCCAGAACATTCCCAAATCGAACCATGGTGAAGCGTGTCTTGTTCACCTGTGCCACGTTGTCCTGCTGCCCGAACAGCACTGGCGCACTCTCACGGCTCAGTGCCTGTAGCACCATCTCGGCAAGACGTTTGGTACTGCCCATCACATTGGTCGGGCGCACAGCCTTGTCGGTGGAAATCAACACAAAGTTGGCGACACCCGCCTGAACGGCGGCCTGCGCGGCACTGAGCGTACCAATGACATTGTTTTGTACACCCTCGGAAATATTGTGCTCGACCATTGGCACATGCTTGTATGCCGCCGCGTGATACACGGTCTCCACACGCCAGGACTGCAAGACTTCCAACAAGTGCGCCTGATTGCGTACAGAGCCCAGAACTGGCAACACCGTTACCGGCAATGCCTCGCGGCGTATGCGCAGTTCGAGTTCACCCAAAATGTTGTACAGGTTGTACTCACTGTGCTCAAACAGCAGCAAGGTTTTCGGCCCAGTACCGAGGATCTGGCGACAGAGTTCAGAGCCAATCGAACCTCCGGCCCCCGTCACCAGCACCACTTTGTCTGCGATGCATTGTGCCAACAAGTCGCTTTGTGCCGGGACCGAGTCGCGCCCTAGCAAGTCGGCGATGTCCACTTCCTGAATGTCATCGACTTGCACGCGGCCGTTGGCAAGATCAAGGATGCTGGGCACGCTACGAACGTGCAATGGATACCCTTCAAGGAACGTCAGGATTTCCCGGCGCCGGCTACGGCTTACCGAGGGAATCGCCAGCAATATTTCCTGGGCCCCCGTCACATCAATCATTCGGCCGATATCATCTGACCGGTAAACCTGCAAACCCGAAATAATGCGATCAGCGATATCGACATCGTCATCGATGAACGCCACTGGCCGCATCGATTTGGCGATTCGCAGTGCGGCGATGAGCTGATTGCCCGCCGCGCCAGCACCGTAAATGGCAACTTTTGGCAGGCCATCATCACGCGAGGTAAAAGGCATATGCTGCGTAGCGGAAAACCAATCGCCGAGAAAATACTGGCGCATGGCTAAACGCAAACCTCCAATCATGACCAGACTCAACCACCAGTAATTGAAGATGATCGAACGCGGCACGAGGGTTTGGTGGTTGCTGTACCAGTACACGAATACACCGAGTAGCAGTGCAGAAAGCGACACCGCCTTGGCGATGACGATAAGCGCGTCGTTGCCGAAGTAACGCAGCACCGCCCGGTACATACCGAACTTAACAAAAAGCGGCACGGCGATAAGAGGCGCGCTGACGAACAGCCAGGCATGATCCTTCACGGGATTGCCAAGGTCTTCCAACCCCAGGCGAACGGCAAACGCGAGCAACAGCGCCAGCCATACCAAGCACACGTCCACAAGCACCTGAAGCGCGCGCTTATCCCTGCGCGGCAACTGAAGCAGAAATTTTCGAAGCTCGACCAGTTCCCTAGCTTTCATTCCCAATTAGCCACCCGCCTCATATCCTTCAGAAAATCAACGCTCGATATCGCCTGCACGAAACTTCAAAACGAGCATTACCAGTGGAATATACGCCAAGCATACGCCGAGTAATCCATTCAGGCCGCCGAACGCTACCAGCAAGGCAAGGGGCAACAGCCAGAACAGGTTGAGGGCCCAAGCCGCCAGGGTAACCTTCTTATGGCTGCCGAATTGGCGCGACGCAAATTGGTAAGCATGGCTTCGATGGGCTTCATAGACCTTCTCACCGCGCAGCAGACGACGAAGCAACGTGACTGTAGCATCGACCACGAACAGTCCCAGCAGGATGATCCAACTCCAGAAAAAGTCCGGGAGAACCCAGCCCGCAATCAGCGCCATAGCGCCCATGACAATGCCGAGGAAGCCGCTGCCGGCGTCACCCATGAAAATTTTCGCTGGGGGGAAATTCCAGCACAAGAAACCACCCGCCGCCGCCGCCATGGCAAAACACAACACAGCCAATCCGTCCTGGCCTGAAAGGAAATAGATCAAACCACCGGCAAGTCCTGCGAAAACGGCTTCTGAGCTGGCGAGTCCATCAATGCCATCCATGAAGTTGTACAGGTTCAGCATCCACACCAGGAAGACCACAGCGAGCAGGCTGCCTAACAACCCAAGATCGACCGCGCCCCCCCAGAACGTGAGCGGTGCCAACCCTCCAAGGCTGTATACGACCCAGGCACCTGCAAGAAAATGGCCAAGCAGCCGCCAGCGGGCAGGGATATGCCCCAGGTCATCAAAGAAACCAAGGACCGCTATGCCCGCCCCTCCCAGGCCCAAAGCAGACATTACCGAAAGGGGCACGAGGCCAAGCACCCAGAGCAGCAGCACTGCACCAATGAAAGCGATAACAATCGCGACCCCACCACCGCGCGGCGTTGGCACCGAATGTGAGCTGCGCTCATTGGGGATGTCGAGCACACTTTTTTGTATTGCGAAGCGTCTTACTGCCCCAGTGAGTGCAAAGGCCCCGACCAGAGACAACGCTATTATTAAAATCTGAACCATGGGTCGTGAAGTCCAATTCTGAGTAACTAAGCTTCAACTGCCTGTCGCTGCACGTATTTTCTACCGGCTTCAGCGAGTGCAATACTCGGTTGTTCGACCGGCACCCAGCCCAACAGGCCACGTGCTTTATCTGTGCTGATTTCCAGGGAGCAGAACAGCTGAATGTACATCCCCGGACGCCCCAGGGAAGTGAAAAGAAGCCTGGCCAACTGCTTGGGCATGAAGAAAAACCTGGCCCTACGCCCCATGCCGGCGGCAAGTGATCTGACGATCTCTCTGGTAGAAACACTGACGCTGTCGGCTATCAGAAAAAGCTCGCCGGCGGCCTTCTCATGAGTGATGGCCAACGTCAGGAAGTTGATCAGGTTGTTCAGCGAAACCAAGCTGCGACGGTTGTTTAACGCGGCAAACGGTAGTGGAAGGCCTTTTTCAACCAAGCGCAGCAACCGCGCGAAGTTGCCGGGTGCGTTCACGTCATAGATGAGAGGGGGTCGTATGATAACCAACTCCATGCCGGTGTCTGCCAATAAGCTACACAGCGCCCGCTCCGCTTCAAGTTTGGAAACAGCATAATCTGCCGTTGGCGCTGGCGCACTGTCTTCGGTCAGCGCCCCGCCTGCCGTCTCATTACCATTTACGCCTATGGAACTGACGAAGATGAATCGCTTAACGCCAGCTGCCAGCGCCGCCTTGGCTACCACAAGCGTTGTCTCGACATTCGCCAGCCGAAAAGCGGCCAAAGGATCCGATACCCGATCATTGAGCACATGCGCGCGACCAGCCAAGTGAATGATGCAGTCGACATCACCAAGGCTGTCGGCGACAACCGCCTGATCCAACAGGTCCAACTGTACGATATCGCCAGCCAGTGGGTGGTCAGGTTGACGTCGAACAGCAGCTTTGACTGCAAACCCGTCCTGGACCAGCGACGCGCACAGATGGCTACCCACGAAGCCTGAGGCACCTGTGACCATTACCCGGCATGGGAATGCCATGTTCAGACTCCCGGAGCCAAGTGCGGTCGACCGATCGCATGGTACACAACGCCCGCCTGTGCCATCGTCACTGGATCGAAGAGGTTACGCCCATCAACTACCAGAGCGCTGGACAAAGCACTACGCAGCGACTGCGGGTCTACAGCGCGGAATGACTTCCATTCAGTGCAGATTGCCAAGGCGTCGGCACCAGACAGAGCCTCTTCCTGGGACGTGGCGTAATGGAGGTTATCGCGCTCCCCATAGATCCGTTGGAATTCATCCATGGCTTTGGGGTCGAACACCTGCACCTTCGCGCCGGCCTGCCAAAGCTGTTCAATAAGCGTGCGGCTTGGCGCATCGCGCATATCGTCAGTATTAGGTTTGAAAGCCAGACCCCATACTGCGATTGTCTTGCCCGCCAGTTCGCCATTGAGGACATTCGCGAACGTCGAAAACATTTTGTCCTTCTGGCGCTTGTTGACCGCCTCGACGGCAGCCAGCAACTCGGCGGAATAGCCAACTTCCTGCGCCGTGCGGTACAACGCCTGCACATCCTTGGGGAAGCAGGAGCCGCCGTAGCCACAACCCGGATAGATGAAGCTGTAACCAATTCGCGGATCAGAGCCAATACCGATTCGCACTTGCTCGATATCAGCACCGAGGCGCTCGGCGAGATTGGATAATTCGTTCATGAAACTGATTTTGGTGGCCAACATGGCGTTGGCGGCATACTTGGTTAGTTCGGCAGAACGAACGTCCATGAAAATCAGCTTGTCGTGGTTCCTGCTGTAGGGCGCATAACACTCTCGCATTTTTCTGCGCACATGATCGGAGTCGGTGCCAACCACGATACGTGCTCCCTTGGTGAAGTCCTCAATTGCAGCACCCTCCTTGAGGAATTCGGGATTCGAGCAAACGTCGACCTGCAATTCGACACCACGCGCGTTCAAAACACGCTTGATCGTCGCCTCGACTTTGTCGGCGGTACCCACCGGTACCGTCGATTTGTCTACTACGATCTTGGGCGCTGTCATATACCTGCCGATCGTTTCCGCGACAGCAAGCACATACTTGAGGTCCGCAGAGCCGTCCTCATCCGGGGGAGTACCCACAGCGATGATTTGAATCTCGCCGAAGGAAACCCCCGCACTGGCATCCGTGGTGAAATCGAGACGACCTTCCTGGTGATTGCGCAACACCATGTCATCGAGACCAGGCTCATAGATAGGGATGACCCCATTTTTCAAGCCATCGATCTTGCGCTGATCGACATCTACGCACACTACATGATGGCCTACATCGGCCAGGCAGGTGCCTGTGACCAGTCCCACGTAGCCTGAGCCAAATACTGTAATCTTCATCTCTTCACACCATCAGATTTTGTAGTACGACCGATACCAATCGACAAATTTCGCCGCGCCAACCTGAACAGGCACATCTGGCTTGTAACCCACGGCATCGAAAAGCCCCTGAGTGTCCGCCCAAGTCTGTTCGACATCGCCCGGCTGCATGGGCAGGTAGTTGCAGTTCGCTTTAAGACCAGTCGCGACTTCTACAGCGTTGATAAAGTCTATCAGCTGAACCGGGCTACCGTGTCCGATGTTAAAGACCGCGCAGGGCTCAAGATCTGGCTTCTGCAGCAATCGAACGACGCCCGAAATGATATCGTCGATATAAGTAAAATCACGTGAAAGTTGCCCGTGGTTATAGACGTCTATGGGTTTCCCCTCAAGAATGGCCTTGGTGAATTTGAACATGGCCATGTCCGGTCGCCCCCACGGGCCGTAGACGGTAAAAAATCGTAGACCAACGGTTTGAATCCCATACAAATGAGAGTAGGTATGGGCCATCAATTCGTTTGATTTTTTAGTGGCTGCATAAAGGCTGATGGGGCAGTCCACGGAGTGCGTCGTCGAAAAAGGCACATCTTTGCTCAAGCCATAAACAGAGCTTGAAGACGCATAGAAAAGGCGTTTGACGCCATGATTACGACATCCTTCAAGAATATTCAGAAAACCAACAACATTGCTCTGAACATAGGCCATCGGGTTATCGAGTGAGTACCTCACTCCCGCTTGTGCAGCGAGGTTTACCACGCAGTCGAACGCGTAAGTCGAAAAAATCGACTCGATTGCGTCTCTGTCAACGAGGTCAGCACGGATGAAGGTGAAATTTTCGATGCCTTCAAGATCCTTGAGGCGCGCCTCTTTTAGGCTTACATCATAATAATCATTGAGGTTATCGACACCCACAATATGCTCAGCTGTCGCGGACACTGCCTTGACCAAGGCATGCCCGATAAACCCGGCTGCGCCGGTAATCAAAATTTTCATTTACGCCTACCGTGCAAATTTGTACAGCAATAGTTTTAGGAACGCAGGAGACCTACGAACGACCGAGCGCATTAACGAATTGGCGATGAACGCACCAATGCCGATAAAGCCGATGTCCTTCTGGAAACGGATAATGGCCAGCTCATGCTTGAGGTAATCTTTACCACGCCGCTGCATCAACTCGCTCCCTGCCCGCATATTCAAGAGGATGTCCGGCAGGTTCTCAATCCTGTGCCCGTTTTGCAACATCAACGACCACAAAGCGTAGTCCTGGGCCTTTCTGAAGCTTGGGTAGCCGCCCACAGCGAGAACAGCCTGCTTGCGGAACATGACGGTCGGGTGACTAAGCGGGCTGCGCCGCTTGGCAAATGCATACAGAGCTTGATGATCCAATGGCAATTTTCGAGGCCCTAACGAATGCGACATCGTCACATCAAATTCCTCTACCATGGCGCCCAATACCGCGACCTCAGGGTGGGCTTGCATATAGGCCAGCTGCCGCTCAAAACGCTCAGGCAGGCAGATGTCATCTGTATCCATGCGCGCGACAAAATCGTGGGAGCAATGCTTTAGCCCTTCATTCAACGCATTCGCGAGGCCCACGTTTGTTGGCAGCACCACCGAAACGATCGGTAGCGAAGCGCGGTACTGGTCGATAACCGCCTTGAGCGGCTCACCAATCGGTCCATCTTCGACAAGCACCACTTCGCCCGCCACACAACTTTGCGTCGTCAGGCTGTCCAGGCACGCTGCAAGAAACTCAGGCTTCTCCGAAGCGTAAACGGATATGAGTACGGAAAAGTCAGCAGTCACAGTTCTAATCCTTTCAAAAAATCACACTACTGACGCGCCAGCCACACCTGGAACATCAATACGTTCCAAAGAATCGCGGAATGATTGCGCTTGCCGCCGAGATGCTCTTGCCAAAGCTTCTGCACTGCATCGACATTGAAGTATCCTTCGCTGCGCAGCCGCTGAGCGCCAAGGAACGCTTCGGCCCATTCACGCAGTGGCCCGATCAGCCAATCCCTCAATGGCACACCAAAGCCCATTTTCGGACGATCGATCAGTGCCCGGTCTACGTGCTTGTAGAGCACTTGCTTGAGCGCCCACTTGGTTTCCCCCTCTCTGAACTTGTACGCCAGGGGTAAGGACCAGGCGAATTCCACGATCGAATGATCAAGAAAAGGCGCACGGCCTTCGAGAGAAACGGCCATCGCTGCACGGTCCAACTTGGTCAGGATGTCACCAGGCAAGTATTCCTTCAGATCCCAGGCCATCATCTGCTGCACGTCACACACACCTGGATTAGCGACGCGAGCCGCCCGGGAATCAGTAACCGTTTGTTTAAGCAAACCCCTCGCTTGGACATGGTTCGAGACGATACTGCTGTACACATCGTGAGATCCCTGGGCGCCAAACACCCCGGCTAACTTGTGAACTTTATCTCCGATGCTTCCCAATCCCTTGCTACCCGGCAGCCAACGGCCGAGCGAGTCCCAGCCTCCAGGCTCGACAGCGGTAAGCAGCTTGCCAACACCGGTCCTTAGCCCCGAAGGAATCGGCTTCATGTATCGCCACAGTTTGCCCGCCACCAGGTAACGGTTATAGCCACAGAACAGTTCGTCACCACCATCACCAGAAAGCGACACCGTAACTCGACCTCTGGCCAGCTTGGAAACCAGATAGGTTGGAATTTGTGAGGGATCGGCAAACGGCTCATCCCATATGTCTGGAAGCATAGGAACCACGTCCAGTGCCTGCTGGGCACTGACATAGAGCTCTTCATGCTCCGTACCGATATGCTGGGCTACTTCTTTGGCGTAAGGCGCCTCATTGAAGCGGGCGTCCTCAAAGCCAATGGAAAAGGTTTTGATCTTTTCTGAAGATTGGGCTTGCATAAGTGCGACGATAAGCGAGGAGTCGACACCTCCGGACAAAAATGCTCCCAAAGGCACGTCGGAAAGCATCTGCCTGCCGATAACGGCCTTTAACTTACCCTCCAGCGCGGTGACCGCTTCCTCGGGTGAACCTTGGAACGGAGTTTTAAGGCCCTTGTCGACAACCTCATCAACGCTCCAGTAGGCCCGGCTCAAGGGTTCAGGATTAGCCCTGGACACCTGAAGAAAGTGCCCTGGCATAAGCTTGAACACCCGGGAATAGATCGACAGTGGCGCGGGAACGTAGCCGTATTGGAGGAACAATGAGAGCGCGAGAGGGTCTACCGGCGACTCGAACCCAGGCGCGGCTTTCAATGCCCTGAGTTCTGAACCGAACAGGAATTCATCCCCTATCCAACCGTAATAGAGGGGTTTCTCACCCAACCGGTCACGTACCAGAGTCAATTGCGCCTGTTCGCGATCCCACAACGCAATAGCAAACATGCCATGCAGCAAGGAAAGGGTCGCCTCAATGCCATAGACCTCGAAGCATGCTAGCAATGTCTCAGTATCTGAGTGACCTGCCCAGTTGAAAACATGTTGCTCGTTGGCGAGCTTGTTTCTCAGCTCGAGGTGGTTATAGATTTCACCATTGAACGCGATAGTATATCGGCCGCTGACAGAACGCATGGGCTGTGCCCCATGGCTCGACACATCCATGATCGAAAGCCGACGATGGGAAAAGCCAATGCCTGCAGCCGCATCCGCCCAGACACCACTCGAATCGGGACCTCGATGCTGAATAGCAAGCCCCATTTCCTCCAGCAGCCGATCAATATCGCCGCTCAATGTGGAACGCGATAGAAGTCCTGCGAAACCGCACATCTCAGTTGGCCTCAATCGGCGCGTAACGAGAAAGCATAATCATTCTCCAATCTTTCCCCAAGAGCCACGGATGGCATCTTTTATCCCTGTAATTGAGTAGCTCAACCGTTTCATCTTCTGATCGAAAATCAGCGGAATAAGGCCCAGTTTCGCAAGCATGATGGCGCTATATTTAAGCTTCCACTTAAACGGTACGCAGGCCTCTCCGAGCAGGTAAATGAAATTACGGAATTGGTAATAATGACGGATGGGAGATGGCATGCCAATGCTCTGCCCCAGAAACCTTTTATGGCCATCGCCCAGCATGTGGGAGATTTCCAAGGTCGTATCGATAAACACACGATACCCTACCTCGCGACTGCGCCAACACCACTCCCAGTCCACGAAGTCAATAAACAGGTCCTCGTTCTTTGGACCCACACTTTCGATGGCATCGAAGCGCATGAGGAAGCCGGAGCTCAAGGTATATTCGACCTCAATCACCCCGCCCGACCTAGTCAGGCCGTCATATACCTCATCACTGTCCTTCTTCACTGCCAAGGGGCCGATGCCACCTACCTTGATTCCTCGCTCTGTCAGCTCGGCATGGCGCCGCATCAGACTGGTGACATAGCGAGGGGGGAGTTTAGAGTCCTGATCCATCTCGATAACAAATTCGCTGCCGAGTGACTTCGCTACTTGCATGCCGCGATTCTGCGCCACGGCAATGCCGGCGTTGGTGAACAGCGGATTGACAGATACATTCGCAAACTGGCTGGCCAGCTGATTGACCTCTGCCTGCTTAGAGAGAGAGTCCGAATTATCCGTTATGACAACATGACCCACTTGCCCGCAATAGGAACGCAGATTCTCGATCAGCCCCTCCGCATTGGGATTATAGGTGGTCAAGACAATTGACACATTTGAGTTGCACTCGCCATCCGTCACTGGGCACCCACCTTAGCGCTTTGCAAACTTACCCCCCGGAGAAATACACCGAGGAGCTTGATCATGAAGAACAAGATAAATATATCCAGTACGTACGCCAACCCTGTTGCAGGCTCCAGTAATACTGGGATGGAACGCAGCCACAGCGTTGCGCAGATTGCAGCATAAAAGGGCCCTCGATCGATCCGACTCAAGGAAACGATAGCGGCAAGTAACGCACCAAGGAACCCAGCAAACAATAGGCCAGGGAGAAGGCCAAAGTACTTGTAGGAAAACAGATCAAAATGGCTGGTCGGGCCGCCGGCGACATCGTAATCAGGATACCAGTAGAGCAGAGCTTGACGCCCTACCGTGTAGTCGTTCACAGGATGCCCCACCAACTCGCTCATCTTGGTTACGCTTACAAGCGGAGCCAGCAACTGCACCAGTGCGCCATCTGTTTCCAACTTTTCAATCACGCCATCGGGCAGTGAAAAGTAATATTTGTCCGCATTCGCCAGTATGCGTAGCGCGAGGCGCTCGTAAAGAATGGGGGAATCGTCCATATACACCCCAGTCGACGCGCTATCGACACCGGACTGTTCAAGATTTCTTCCTAGGACCCAGACCGCGAACAGCAGGACAACCGAAAACATGGCCAGGACCTTACCCAACCCTAAGCGGAGCTTGTAACCCTGGACCGCTAACGCGAACAGAGAAGCATAAATGCCCTCCAGAATCGCAAATTTTGCACCGTTGAGCAGCGAACTCACCACCAACAACCCAAGATAGACAAAGACAAGCCCCCACGTTGACATACCCCGTTTGCGCGCTCGCCATCGTTCGGCACAGAGCAAAACCAGGTAACTCAAAACAAAAAGACGAAAACCATCGGCAATTCTGACAAACGCACCCAAGCCACGATTTTGTTCAAATCGATTGGTTTCGGCATTGACGCCTAACCCGATTTTAGCCATCAGGAACACTGCCAAGGAAACATAGAGAAGAAGCACCAACCAAAACTCGAAGCGCCCTCGCCCTCTAGGCAGCAGAAGGATACTTACCGCTGGATACAACCAACTCCTAACCTTTAGACCCAACCGAAAACAAACAAGAAAGACAACAGCATACACCATCAAAACAGAAAAATAATAAAATGAAACATAGCCTTCCATGAAAAGTGCCAGCACAATTCCATAGGCCGTACCGAACGTGAAGGTCCAATAAAAATGCAGAGGATCCAAATACCCTAAGAGCACATGCCGACGGACGGACAAATAAACAACTGTCACAAATAACAGCATGCAACCCAGCACCAGAGGAACATGGCCAAATGCAAATCTGAAAAAATCTACGTCACTCATATTTTGGTCAGCAAGTACTTGAACGCAACGACTGGAACACTCACAACCCCATAAACGATCTCTCGCAAACTGGAGTCATGTAGCATCCGTCGAAGTGAACTAAAATTTTTGTTTTTTAAGGAAAGTAGCGCATAAAATGCGAACGCTCTGGCAACCGCCTTTCTGCGTAGGCTTGGCGGCGCCAACACTCCCATGGTTTGCTCCACCATACAGTACTGGCCATAGATATTTCGGTAGGTATTGTCGGGATGTTGTCGATAGCCCACGCAATCGACCTCCGGCATAAACTCGAAGTGTTCACCCTTGTGGCGATACCGCTGCAGCAACTTGACAAACAACGGGTAATCATCCCATCTCAAGGCCGGATCCCACCCACCCACCTCCTTCAGTGCTTGGACACGAAAGACACTGGACTGCAGCAGAATAGGCGAAGGGAAGTCTGTGAATATCTTGAGGTCTCGCTGATTAGCCTTGAGTTCAAAGAACCTGCTATGCACCTTCTTATAAATTGAACCACCGACCCCATCATCATAAAAATAATGACCACCACCCAGGATGAACCCCAACGAAGGTTTAGCAGTGATCATTTCACATAGCGCTTTTACCCCCTCTGGCACAAGAATATCGTCCGAAGCTACAATCCAGCAAAACTCCGTATCAACAAGTTCCAATGCCAGATTCAGCGACGAAACGAGCCCACCATTAGCTTTAGCTATTACAGTGACTTTATCTTCCAGGTGCTGCTGAGCAATGAACCCTTGGACTTTTGCGACGGAGTCATCTTTAGACCCATCGTCAATAACAAGTACCTTTAAGTCAATCAAATCGACAGATAATGCAGCCTTTAACGAATCAAGAATATACTCACTATGATTGTATGACGGTATAACCACTGTCAGCATCTTGCTTGCTCCTGCAACACATCAATCGAAAGCGCTCGAAAACTACACGGTTTCTGCCGCGAGCCTCATATTTTGCAAGTTCTTACGCACCACCACCCAAACGAGCACCCAGTAGAGGGCGTAATTTATAGCATAGGCCATGACCACCCCCTCGAGCCCGATCATTCGAATCAATACCACCGCCAAGGCATAATACATAAGTGAGGCAAATATTTCAGTAACGATAAACGACTTGAACATTGCCTTGCCCAGCATCAGATAGGCGATTATCCAACTTCCAATCTTGAATGCATCTCCCGCCAATTGCCAGGCAAACAGCTCGGTAACCGGCATAAAGTCCGCACTGAATAAAAAGAGCACAATAGGCTCCCTCAGAAGATAAACCACCGCCGCAACCAACATGGTAAATGGCAGTATGATTTTATAGCCAACACCGATTTCGCCCATCAGTTCTCGATAGGTTTTCAGTTCGGAAAGTCGCGGCAGGAAATAGATCGACAGCGTAGTGGTAGCCATCATTAAATAGGCTGAACTCAATCGCCACATGGCTTCCCAGTAGCCCGCCGCATGCCAACCGAGCGTTTGCCCAATCTCTGTACGGATCAGCATTTGAGTTACTGGAAGACAAGCTGCCGACACTATTGCCATGATGGCAAACTTGAGAAGATTCCTGACAACTTCGCTATCGAGGCGACCAAACAAATTGCCGACACTTAAGAATTTTAAGCGCCTGCAAACGATCAGCGTGGAGAAAAAGGCGACTGACTGGTACGTTGCCAAGGCAATAAGCGCGCCTCTCAACCCAAAATAAAAAACCAAGACAGCCGTAATCACCAAAGAAAGCAAACTACCGACAATATTACAGATCACATAACGCGCTATCTCTTTCAGGCCATTCAAAACAGCCAAGAGAAATGTATTAAGAATAAGAAACACCAAACCTAGCGCAAACCAGCCAAATACGTCTGATAAATCACGGTCGTTCAGGAATTTCTCCGCCAGCACGCCCCTACAGAAAAACAAAAAACAGGCAATGATTAGGCTAACTATGACGCTCAGTGTACCGGCAGTACGCCACACGGTTGCCTGACGATTTTCATCGCCCGCGTACTCCGCAGTATACTTTGTAACCCCGGTATTAAAAGCCCCCCCAACAAGGGTGGAAATCAAGGCAATAACATTCTGAAACTGACCAAACGCCGCATACCCAACAGGCCCGACATACAGTGCCAACACCTTGTTAATTCCAAGCATTGCCAGCATCCTGATGACAACCGCCGTTCCGTTTAGCACACTCGTTTTGATGAGATTCATCTGTATCAATCCGCAAAGTCACTTAGCCATCTCAACCACTGTTTACATCTTGCGTGGTGCGACAGCGCAGCGGTAAGTAGCCTCTGAAGCCAGAAACCCCGCCGGCGGGTTACCTGCCATGCGGGGCCACGAATCAATCTCGGATGCTTAGAAGCTATTACAAGCCTCGATTACCTTATCTATGGCGTGCTCCGTCATCGTCGGATCCATCGGAAGACTGAGAACCTCTTCATGAATCCGCTCGGTGATAGGCAAGCTGAGGCCATTGAGCTCTCGATAGGCTTGCTGCTTGTGCGGCGGTATTGGGTAATGCACCAGGGTCTGTACCCCTTGAGCGGCCAAATGTGCTTGCAACGCCTCACGGACGGCGGTCCGAACAACATACAAGTGCCAGACGTGTTCGCCTTCTTCGCCATGCGCTGGCAGAACAATCTTGGAATTATCAATCCGGCTCGAATAGCACTTGGCAATATGACGCCTGCGTGCCACTTCATCACCCAGATGCTTCAGTTTCACATCCAGCATTGCCGCCTGTATCTCGTCGAGACGGCTATTGACACCTACGTAAATATTTTTGTACTTCTCGTGAGAGCCATAGTTGCGAAGCGCAACGAGCACCTCTGCCAAGGCGGCATCATTAGTGGTGATTGCACCAGCATCACCCAAAGCACCCAAATTCTTGCCTGGGTAGAAACTAAATCCGGAAGCATCCCCCCAACCACCTGCCTTCTTGGCTTCAGTGGCGGCGCCATGAGCCTGGGCAGAATCCTCCAGCACCAGGAGGCCAAATTCATCCGCAATAGCCCTGATGGCAGGCATGGGCGCAATCCGGCCGTACAAGTGCACGGGCAAGAGCACCTTCGTACGCGAAGTGATTGCCGCGCGTATTGCCCGGGGATCCAGGTTGAAAGTGGCCGGATCGGGCTCAACCAGCACAGGGGTCAATCCGCTTTCAGTGATCGCAAGAACACTCGCAATGTAGGTGTTGGCGGGAACAATGACTTCATCACCGTCCTGTAAACGCCCTAACAATTTCCATGCTTTGAGCGTCAAGGTCAAGGCGTCGAGCCCGTTTGCAACGCCAATACAGAATTGCACGCCACAATAGTTTGCGAAGTTGCTTTCAAAGCGTTTCAACGCATTACCATTGATATACCAACCCGAGTCGATAACGTCGGCGCAAGCGTTCAGCAGCTCATCTCGATACTGATGATTGACCGCTCTAAGACTTAAAAAATCAATCACGCTCCAACTCCCTGATTACTTTTGCAGGATTACCAACCACAACAGCATAGTCTGGTACATCTTTAGTAACTACAGCACCAGCACCGACCATGGCATACTGACCAATCGTGATACCTGGCAGCAGCGTAGCATTCGCACCGATGCTGCAACCTTGCTTGAGAAGGGTTTTGGCATACGCTTCAGGGTATTGCTTGGAACGCGGCTCCCTGTCATTGGTGAATGTAGCGTTTGGGCCGATGAACACATCGTCCTCGACACTTACACCCTCCCACAGATAAACACCACACTTGATCGTCACGTTGTTGCCGACAACAACCCCTCCCTCGACGAACGTGTGCGCACAAACATTACAATTTTCCCCAATACGTGCGCCTTGCAACACTACGGCGTACTGCCAAATGCGAGTACCACTGCCAATGTCTTGCGTTTGTACATCCGACAATTTATGAATAATGGCCATTGGCAATCAGCCTCTTGAAATCCTGATAGTCACGAATATAGTCGCGCTCGTCATACACTTCACTGGCTACGACAACAAGTACACAGTCTTCACTAAAATCGTGCATTTCCCGCCAGACCATATTACGCACAAAAATAGCCTTATTAGGGCGATCGATGATGTGCTCGACACGCTCGACACCGTCATCCAACACCATACGGCAACTTCCGGAAACGCATATTATCAGTTGCTGCAAGTCACGGTGCGCATGAAAGCCTCTGCTCACCCCTTGCTGGGTGCCGAAAATATAATAGATACGCCTGATGGAAAAAGGAATATTCAGATATTTTTCAACGCTGATCAAACTGCCGCGATCGTCGCTATGCAACTCAAGATCAACGACGTCTACTTTACCGGGAACAAGGTAATCAGAGTATTCGGCCTGACTAAAAGAGGGCGCTACTTGGTCTTTTTCGCTTACCAAAATAGATGAAATTTTCGGCCAGTCGATCGCCAGGTCCGGATCATCCCAAGCCAGGCTCCGCTCATGGTCTTTTGAATAGGTGTCCGTCGTGCGGTATTGGAAAACGGTGTCATCTTCCAGGGCCATGAACCCATGAGCGAAGCCTTCGGGAATCCAAAGCATTTTCCGATTGGCTGCAGATAGCTCTACCCCGACCCATCGACCAAACGTCGGCGAGCCCTTGCGGATATCAACTGCCACATCATAAGCAGCGCCTTGGCTCACATTCACCAGTTTGCCCTGCGAGCAAGGTGCCAACTGAAAATGCAAGCCGCGCACTACGCCTTTTTTCGACATCGAGCAATTTTCTTGTATGAACGGGCGCGGCACCGGCAAATCATTGGCTCTCAGGAGCTCATGAAATTTAGGCTCGCTATAAAACTCGTAAAACCAGCCTCGATCATCTTCGAAAATTGTCGGCTCGATTATGACAACTTCGGCAACATCTGTCTTTGTAAGCTTCACACAGCCAACCTCTTATAAAAATAGACAGATTTCAACCCTGTCACACATCAAATCCACGGCTTCGCTGACTCCCCAGTCTCCCAAATGATCCCGAGCAGGATCATGAATGCGAAGCCTGGGGATAAAGCGCACGCAACACCCAACGTGCTTTAACGATAACCCAGTGCACTGGCAGGGCAGGGCCACCGGAGCGCAGCCATTCTGCCAGTGAAACCTTCGTCAAACCACAGCATTCTGATGCCATCAAGCAACCGCTTTGCTACCTACTCTGCTTGCCCTCAGACGCGCAGCCAGCACCAGCGCCACGCCCAGCCCCAGCCCTGCAATCAGACCACCGAGAATGATCAGGACCTTACGTGGCTTTACCGGAGTATCGGGTACGTCGGTTGGCCCATCTTTTTGATACACCCCGATTGCGCCTGGATCGATACGAAGCTCCCGGTAGTATGCCAATGCTTCCTGACGCTGACGTAGATTCGACACAAACGGGTCGTCTGAACTCCGGCTTTGCAAATTTCCGATTTCAGCTTCCAACGCCTTGCTACCACGCATGTAGGTCAAAGCGCCAGTCATTGCCGATGAAACCTCAGCTGTCAAATTATTCGAAATAATCGGTGGCCGCTCCAATCCAATGGACTTGGCTACTCTCAGCGCTTCAGTCAGCCTTGCCACCTCATCCTCGCGCTGCTTACGAACGCTCGCACGTGCCTGCTGAATGGACTGGTCGAGATTATTGGCAACCGCCTCAGCATCAGACCGAGCATCAGCAACGAGAATCGCTCTAGCTTTCGCTCCAGCCATTTCAACGTAGAGATCCACCCACTGTTCACTCAGCTTCGGATCGCTCGTATAGGCTGTGACATTGAACCGGTCAGCCTTCTCTTTGCTGAGCTGGCTCACAACCATCGCCTTGTTGAAGCGGGCATACAATTCGTCTCCCCCCCCCCTGCGCATCTCTTCAGGCAAGCTGGGCAAATAGGTTTCTCGAAAGAACGATCGACGCAAGGCTTCAGACTGCAATGTACGCGCAAACACCTGAAAAACGTCGCTGCTCTTGAACATATCCAGACCCGTGTCGCCTCCACGCCCCTGGTTGAGCAGCGAGACATCGTTTTTTGCTGGCGGCAAGACAAACAGCTTGGCCTCATAGATAGGGGTTGCCAGCAGCGCATAGGCTACCGCCGCTCCAGTCACGACCAGCGTGGCCAGTAAGATCACCACCTTTCGCTGCCACAACCCCTCCAACAGCTCTAGTAAATCAACTTCATCATCAAGCGGGCGCTTTCGTTCGTTGCGCATTTATTCAATTTATCCTTGGGTCCGACCGATTACATTGAAACTGTAAGGAACGACAAAAAAGGTCCCTACCGCCGCTCAGCGTAGAGGCATTTCGCCGTCACGTCCTGCTCACAGATCTTAAATGTTAATCAGCTGTAGAGGTAGGCCAGCGCCGTAAGTTCCACCCTCTACCATGCCCGACCGCCCGGTGGTCCTAGGGTATCGTGACCTCCAAGGCGAAGGAGCCGGGCTTGCAAGCCCGCCGTAGAGCCGCTGCAAGCGCCCGCTCTGCCCCGATTTCACCCTGCACAATCACTATGCGTCCTGCTGCAGTTCGCCCGCCCAAGGCAAATTTCATCAACCCTTTTTGATCCGAATGCTCGGAATACCCTCCCGCCGCTACTACTTTTACGCAAACTTCGTACACACCACCGTCCAACTCAACCTGTACACGTTCCTGCGCCCCTTCACTCGCCTGAATCACCGCCCCTGGCGTTCCATTTGCCTGGCAACCCGTAAAACGCACCTCATGCCGCGAATCACCCAATATCGCCTTGAGATAATTGACGATCCGCCCACCCGAGCACATGCCATTACCGGCAATGACTATCGCCGGTCGCCCAGTGCTCTTGAGGCAGCTCACCACCTACTGATGCCTGGCATGGGTACCACGCTAACCAATTGGCCAAAGCCAAACAGGTCCCTGCCCTCGCCCAGCCGTTTCCTCTCTTCAAAGTTCCAGTACTCATGCAGCAGCGAGTAGGACTTGGTAATCCGCTGGGCCAGCAGCGAATCGAGAATCAGCGGCAAACGGGCCCAGTTCACGCCCAGCACAGGCTCGCACTCCTTACACTCCTTGCACTCATTCAGCAGGGCTTTGCGATGAAGGATATCTTCGATTTCGCACAGCAACTCCTAGGTTCGTCCCAGACTAAAGGCAGGGATGAGAATAGTGCCGTTATCCGCAAGCGCACGATCGATAACTGCCTCAAGGCGTTGCTGCCGATCACTGCGATCCGGCTGGAAACGGTCGCCGTAGGTACTCTCCAGCACCAGGATATCTGCCCGCTCAGGTGACCGCACTGGGCGCAGCAGCAAATTGCATGGCGCCCCAATATCACCCGAATCACCCGAGAACACGACAGGAGAGCTGGTTTCGATACCCGGATACGGACATCGCACTCCACATAGGCAGAACCCAGGTGGCGGCCGGTACGGTGCGAGCAATCAACTTGCACCGAATCGGCGCGCCCCCCCAACTTGTAAGCATCCTCCAGCACCAGCGGCAACAGTTTGGCCGAAGGCTCGCTGCACAGGATCGACCCACGATACCCAGCATCTAGCAACGCCGGAGTACGCCCGACATGATCGGGATGAACGTGGGTAACGATCAATCCCTTGATGCTGGCGATATCTAAGCTGATCGGCGCTAACTCGGCGCCTAGTACAGCACCTACGCGCTGCTCCAAGCCACAGTCGATCACAAGGCTGGCGGCTTCATCATGGTGCAGTTGATGGCAGGACTCCGTTACGCTGCGGGTGCCACCATGATGAGATAGGGTGGGGTATTCCATACTGCGGCACGCTCGTTTGCACCAAAGAAATGAAGTGACTATTAGTCCATTTCGAGCGGCGCGCGCAGAGATCCTTTTTCCTAAAGAAGCGTAGGAGTTTTCTTCAATTTTGGTTCAATACAGCCTGCAGCGCCGAAGCACGAATCTTGCGCTTGCTGCGCTGCACGCCGTAAGCCCCAAGCAGCGGCCCCACCGCCAAGCCCACAACCAGCGCAGCGAGCACCGGCACAGCAACCGGCAACGCCGGCGCCGACCAGCCAAACAACACCAACGACACCGTCTGCTGGTTCTCCAGCACAAAGAACAGCACCACAGCCGCCAACAGCAGCACGAACAACGCCGCCAGGGCGCGCTTGAGGTTACGCATCAGACTGCTCCTTCATCGCTCAAGAGTGCTCGTGCTCGTCTTCATTGACGCGGTC
>Ga0160449_1000459_pt1 | contig 25187 bp, 25 predicted proteins | sample HID1975I_E1MG_FD_108216 | JGI IMG/M metagenome (GOLD analysis project Ga0160449, IMG submission 108216) | Enriched soil microbial communities from UW Madison campus, WI, USA - HID1975I_E1 MG | ecosystem: Environmental > Terrestrial > Soil > Unclassified | place: USA: Madison, Wisconsin...
ATAGTCAGCGTGAAACGCTGGCAGGTCGCCCGCAGCGCGGCTCCAGTGCCTGCGCCAGGCGCTCCACCGCCTGCTGCAGGTCATCTGGCTGGTCACCCAGCCAGACCAGGGCCATGTACTGCTGATAACGCCCCTGCAGGCTGAACTGCCTGCCCGGCAGTGCATGCAAGGCAGAACCTGCCAGCGCCGCAACGATGCAATCCCAGGCCAACGGTTGGCGAAAACGCACCCACAGCATTCGCCCGCCCTGTGGCGTCTGCATCGCCACCTGCTGACCGAACTGCAACGCCAGTGCGCGTACCAGATATTGCGAGCGCCTTTGCAGGTCGGTACGCAGCTGTACCAGGTGTATCTCGATCTGCCTTTTACCCAGCATCAGGGCAAGCGCTTGCAGGCGCAGCGGCGCAAGCCGAAAGGCCCGTTCGGCAAATGCCTTGGCCAGTGCCGCGTCATGGCTTAGCACATAGGCGTAAGGTGCCTCGGCCCCCACTGCGGTCTCGAATGCCCCCAATACCAACAGCGAGCGAGGGTCGACCCAGTCGCGCAAGCGCGTGCGTGGCGGCCCGCTGTAACAGTGTTCACTGTCCAGGTCGTTTTCCAGCAACCATACAGGGTGCTGGCCCAGTAGCTGACCAAGCTGCTGCTGATAGTGCGGCGACACCAGCCGCCCTTGCGGCATGCCCAGGCAAGACGGCATGACCAGCATGCACACCGGCTCGGCGCCCAGCAACCGGGCCAAGGCCCGCAGGTTCGGGTTGCCGCGGCTATCTGCAGGTACTTCCAGCACCCGCATGCCGGCACGTGCCAAAGCGTGCAGCACCTGCCAGCAACAGGGCGACTGCACCAGCACCGTTCCGCCCTGCAAGGCAAGCCCCGCGAGCACTGTATCCAGCAACGCTTGCACATCAGGGGCCAGTTGAACGTCCTCGGCACGCCAGTACAGGCTGGAGGAACGGGTATAAGACTCAGCCACGGCATTGCGCAGACGGGTGTCGCCGAGTGTTGCCCTCGGTGCAACACCGCTGGCGCGCTGACGGGCCAAGCGCCGCTCGTGGCCTAGCAGAATACGCTCCAGCAATGGTTGCACTGGCAAAGGTGACTGCGGGTGCATGGGCGCTGCCTTGGCAGCGACCTGAGTGTAATAGCCGGACCTTGGCAGACACTGGACGCGGCCCTCTTCCTCCAGCAGATTGTAGGCACTCTGCACAGTAGCCAATGAAACCCGCAGCCGCCGGGACATTGCACGCAGCGACGGCAACTTGCAGGGGCCACCGCCTGAGGCCTGCTCGATCAACGCTTCCAGGTAGCGATACACCTTGCGATAGGCGAACTCGCCAGGAACCGCTTGCCCCATCAAGGCAACGCCGCTGGGCCACGGCGGCGCCCCGACGACGGCCTTGGCAGCAGCCTGAGGAGCACGTCGCGGCGGGCCAGGTGGCTCTGCAAGCGCCAGGCAGTCAGCGGCGTGCGCCCTTCATAGATCGCCCGCAACTGCCCCAGCGGCAGGCCACTGGTATTCACCAGCCAGTCCCTCACCGCATCGGGGCAGGGTTTGCCTTGCAAGGCTCGGTGCAGGTACGGCAGCGCTACCAGCATGTCGGCATGCCGACACTGGAGAAAACGCTCCAGCTTCTTCCCCTGCCGGGCGAACGGGCTGAACAGCAGGCACACCAGTTGGGTCTGGTTGATACCGTAGGCTTTACCCAGCGGTAGCGTTTGTACATCGCGAGGCTTACTGTCGGCCGAATGGTCTGCCAGCCGCAACGCCGGGCGAGCAGCCGGCAGCTCAAGGCTGCGTGCACGCAGCTCGCGCAATTGTGCCGGCGCATACGGGTCGACGAATGCCGACAAAGGCCAGGCATCCTCGGTCGTTTCGAGCCCACCACCCAGCATCGCGTCAAGTTGCTGCCCTTCAAGCAGCTGCGGCAGCAGGTCATCCATGGCAATCACCCGCAACGGATCCTCCTCCGTGACAGCGCCCTGTGTCGGCTTCGCCAAGCTGCCCGGAGGGCCTTCGATAACACCCTGCAACCGGCTCAACCCGTGGGCCAGCGTCGCCAGGCACTGATGCAACACATGCGGGCCGCGCTCCCCTGCCAGGCGCAGGCTACGCCGGGCCCAGGCCAGGTATCGGCGCCGCTGGCGCACGGGAATGGCGGTGATCAAGACGTCGGCCGGTGTCGGTGCCTGCAGTGCACAACACACGGCATCCGCCAGCTCCAGATGCAGGCGGCTACCCAGCAGGGCTTCGGGCCTGGCATCGACCATGTGACCAAACATCAGCATGGCGTTCCTCGCCAGCAGCCCACGTTCGGGCGCAGCCGAAGGCCGACGGCTGAAGGGCACCACGTCGCGCCCTTCGATCATCTGCAACTGAACCCGCGGGTCATCCTGCATGAACAGGGCACTGAAACTGCGCTCGTGGCCTTCGAGCGTATCGCTGGCGGCCACCGGCAGGCTGACCACCAGCACCCGCAACTGAAAGGTTACCGGCGCACGCAGGGCGATGCTCAGTTGCGCCGCACGCAGCATGGCCAGCAGCCGGACACTGCGGCAATCGCCGCCCTGCAGCACCAGCACGCGGAACGTACCGATGCACTCGAGCCCACCTGCCGCCACCAGCAATCGCTGTATCAGCAATTGCAAGGATGCCCGCTGCGCCTGCGACATCTGGCTCAACAAGCGCTCGAGCACTTGCTGGTAGATATAGTGCATTGCCTGATCGTGAATAGCCGTCACGAAATCACCTCATCAACTTCATGCAGCCAACGCGTGCTGAATCTTGTGTTCAAGTTTCAATACGTCCTGTGCTTACCCCGAAGAAATTCCCTACAACCAAATTGAAGTAATGACGTAACGCATCACTGTCGCCAGACCATCGAAAAAACATCAATGCCGCGACGGCCCGTCGCTACCACACATAGCCGATCCTCAGGCATAGCCATGCTCATCCCACGCTCCTTGCGCAAACTATCATGGGGCTATTATCGGGGGATGCAGAGCGAATAGAAGATACAGATCGAGGTAAAAAAACCATTCAGCAAGATTGCAGAGACACACTGAACCTCTAGCAGGAAGCGTTCAAGGCTGAATAGTTGGCGGAATATTTCCACGCAATCACAGGCCATTGCCTTATATGTAGTCCGCGTCTGACTTTAATGTAGGAATGGTCTTTTTATTTGGGCTGAAATAATTCTGCTCGCCCACAAAAAACCCGGGACTCTGCCCGGGTTTGTCGGCATTGCGAACCGCTGTCAGTGTTGCGCCATGTCCAGCACCACTCGCCCACCGCACGGGCATTGGTCCATGTAACGATGTGCCTCCACCACCTGCTCGAACGGGTACACCTTGATGATCTGCGGTGTCAGCAGCTGGTCAGCAGTGAACTGGTTGATGTCGCGCAAGGCACGCTGCAGCGCCACCTGGTCCTGGCTGATGCCAAGTTCCGGTTTGCCGGTGAAGTTACCGATGCAATGCACGTAGAACTGGATATTCTTCTGGAAGGCTGCACAGGCCGGGAAAGGCGTCTGGTTACCGCCCTGCAGGCCATACAGCACCAGGCTGCCACGCGGCGCCAGCACATCGCCCAGCAGCGACATCTGCGGCCCGCCCATGCCGTCGAGGACCATGTCCACGCCGCGGCCATCGGTGTACTTACCTACCTGCAGTAACAGGTCCTGCTCCTCGGTGACAATCACCTTGTCGGCACCCAGGCCCAGCAGGTACTCACGCTGCTCAGCCTCTTTGGTAGCCGCAAACACTTTCAGCCCCAGGGCCTTGCCCAATTGCACGAAGGCGGGGCCGGCACAATGGCTGGCATCGGTCACCAGCGCCGTCTGCCCGGCCTTGGCACGTGCCAAGTCAACATAGGCAAAATAGGCGATCAGCAAGGGCGTGTAGTGCACGCTGGCCTCGATCGGGGTGAGCACATCCGGGTAGCGGGTAATGGCGGTGCGCGGGAGCACGATGACATCACCGTACACCGGGTGGTCATTGGCACTAGTGGCCGGGAAGCTGGCGACCCGGTCGCCCACCGCAATGTCCTCGACCCCTTCACCGACCGCAGTCACCACCCCGGCCATTTCGTGGCCGATGCCCGCCGGCAGGCGTGCCTGGGACGGCGCCAGGTTCTGGCGCCAAAGCACGTCATACCAACTGACGCCAATCGCCTCGACGCGGATCTGTACCTCGTCGGCAGCGGGTGACGGTTCGGCCTGCTCCTCGCAACGGAGCACATCGGCAGCGCCGAACTTGTGGAAACGGATCATGCGGGACATCGCATACCTCGCCTTTGTGAACCTCTAATTACCACTGACTTTATCCGGGCTTTGGCGGTTAGACCATCAGTGGTCATTAATAGTCGACATGCTTGTCATCGATTGGGCACCTGACTTTCCCTGCAATTGGTCCCCCTAAACCCGTGCAGGGTAACAGCCTTTGGCCGTAAGATTCACCCCTGCCCCACTTTAGGCGAAGCGCACCGATGAATCGAAACGACCTGCGTCGTGTAGACCTCAACCTGCTGATCGTGTTTGAAACGCTGATGCATGAGCGCAGTGTGACCCGCGCCGCGGAGAAACTGTTCCTCGGCCAGCCGGCCATCAGCGCGGCCCTGTCGCGCCTGCGCAACCTGTTCGACGACCCGCTGTTCGTACGCACCGGCCGCAGCATGGAGCCGTCCGCACGGGCCCACGAGATCTTCGCCCTGCTGTCGCCAGCACTGGATTCGATTTCCACTGCGGTCAGCCGCGCCGCCGAGTTCGACCCCGCCACCAGCAATGCGGTGTTCCGCATCGGCCTGTCGGACGACGCCGAGTTCGCCCTGCTGCCCCAGTTGCTCAAGCGTATCCGCGCCGAAGCACCGGGCATTGTGCTGGTGGTGCGGCGGGTCAACTACCTGCTGATGCCAACCCTGCTGGCCTCGGGGGAAATTTCGGTGGGGGTCAGCTACACCAGCGACCTGCCGGCCAACGCCAAGCGCAAGGTGCTGCGCCGCAGCATGCCGAAGCTACTGCGCGCCGACAGCGTGCCCGGCGGTATCACCCTGGACGACTTCTGTGCGCGGCCGCATGCGCTGGTGTCGTTTGCCGGCGACCTGTCCGGCTTCATCGACGAAGCCCTGGAAGAACTCGGCCGCAAGCGCCACGTGGTGCTGGCGGTGCCGCAGTTCAACGGGCTGGGGAGCTTGCTGGCGGGGACGGATATCGTGGCCACTGTGCCGGACTACACCGCCGATGTGCTGACTGCTGCGGGCGGGCTGCGGGCAGAAGACTTGCCGATACCCGTGCGCAGTTTCGAACTGCACATGGCCTGGCGCGGGGCGCAGGACAACGACCCGGCGGAGCGGTGGTTGCGGTCGCGGATACAGATGTTCTTCGGCGACCCTGATAGCTTGTGACTGACTTCCATAATGCACGTTCAGCGGCTACGACGTTGAATGCGCTGACCGCTGACCAGGGCATAGAAGACTGGACCACTTCAACCCCGAGATCCGCTCCAGCTGCGCGCAGCTGTGCAAGGCGCTGGTTGATACCTTGTTGAAGGTCGCCGCGCAGTTGCGCCCGGTGCTCCGCCAACTGGGCGTCGTCCCCGACCAGCTCAGGGCGCCTCAACTCCCCTGAGCGTTCAACACTCGTTGGGGGTGTTCAAAATGTGGCAGCCATGCTGCCGACCATGTCCGCGGCCCGGGTTGCGGGCATGAAGCGGTGCGGCATGGCGACCATGTCGATTACCTGGTCGATGGCCACCTGCACCACCCCCACGGCGATTACTGCCAGGACCACGGCCCGATAACCGTGGTCAAATGACCGCACTCGGTTGAATACATACGCCTGAGAAACCCCCTGTTCAGATGTTTCAGAAGATGTAGAATCGGCCCGCCACATCAAACCTGTTAATTCAGTTGCCATCCCGAGTCCTGCCATGAAGCTGGCCCGCCACACACGATCAAATGTCGCCTGGGTGCTGTATTTCAGCATTCTGTTCGGCTCGTTGCTGTGCGCGATGGGCCATGGGCAGGTGGCCGGGTTGCGCCTTGCTGGCCTGGATGACGCCGCCTGGTGCACCGCCGATGCCAGCGGCGTCATCAAGGGCAAGCAAGACAACACCGACCCGATGTTGCCTACCGGCGGTGACTGCGTGATCGCCAGCCTGTTCAGCGCCACGCTGCTGGCCGTATTTTTCGGCCTACTGACCCTGCTCGCCGAACAGTCGGCCAGCCCCATACCCAGCCAACCCACACCACGCCTGCCCAAGCTGCGCTGGCCACGGGTGAACCCCCGCGCCTCTCCTGCTTCGCTTCCCGCGTTTTGACATCGCCCCCGAGCCACCTGACCGGCATCGGCGGTGCGTTCATCGATTTCAACCAGGAAGCCTTGCATGCTCCGCATGACCACATTGGCGCTGCTCGTTGGCAGCGCAACCTGCGCCTGGGCGCAGGATGAAACCCTTACATTGCCGTCCAGCACCGTTACAGCCACCGCCGACCAACCCACCGAGGCCACGCGCCTGGATCTCGACCGCCCCATCGAAAGCGGCTCGCGCCTGAACCTCAGCGCCCGTGAGAACCCCGCTTCGGTCAGTGTGGCCGACCGCAAGACCATGGAGCGTATCGGCGCGCGCAACTTCCAGGACGCCGCCAACGCACTGCCTGGCGTGAACGCCTCGGCTCCGCCAGGCTGGGGCGGCTATGTGTCGTACCGTGGTTTCAATGGCGCGCAGATCAGCCAGTTGTTCAACGGCATCAATTTGCAGTATGGCGGCGCAGCGCGCCCGGTGGGCGCCTGGATCTACGACCGCATCGAATTGCTCGGCGGGCCCTCCTCCTTCCTCAATGGCAGCGGTGCTGTCGGTGGCAGCCTGAACTTCATCACCCGACTGGCAAGCCGTGACGAAGACACATTTGAAGGGCGCGTCAGTTATGGCCGCTTCGACACCACGGAAACCTCGGTCGGCTTCAACAAGGCGCTTAACACAGGCGACGGCCCGCGCCATTACGCCCGTCTCGACTACAGCCGCACTAGCACCAACGGCTACATCGATCGCCAGGAGAATGGGGCCGGCAACCTGGCCTTCTCGCTGCTCAGCGACATCAACGAGCAGCTCTCGCACACACTGGCCATCGAATACCTGGAAGAGAAAGAAGACAGCCCCTACTGGGGCACTCCGGTATTGCAGCCATTGGTCGGGACCCTGCACATCGACAAGCACAACCGCTTCAACAACTACAACGTTGAAGACGGTCGCTACGAACAGCGCACTCGGTGGCTACGCTCGATCACCGACTACCGCTTCGACGACAATACCCAACTGCGCAATACCTTCTATCACTACAACGGCCAGCGCGATTACCGCAACCTCGAGGTGTATCGCTACAACGCCGACACCAGCGCCATCGCTCGCTCGGGCGGCTACCGCCAGCGTCACGACCAGGAGGTGAACGGCGACAAGGTCGAGCTGACCCACCAGGGTGACTTGTTCGGCCTGGCCAGTGACTGGGCGTTGGGCATGGATTACAACACCAACCAGCAAACCAACTACCCGCTGTCCAAGGGCGCGTTCGACACGGTTGACCCGAATGGCTTCGAGCCAGGGCATTTTCTCGATATCCCCGGCATGGACGCGCCCATGACCAAGGGACGCACCACCACCACCGACACTACCTCGGCTTTCGTTGAGAACCGTACCCGTCTGACGGATCAGCTGTCATTGATAACCGCCTTGCGTTACGACCATATCGATTTCGACGTGGTCGACCACGTTGCGCGAGCCAAACTGGACAGGCGCTGGGACGCAGTTACCGGTCGCCTGGGCCTGGTCTACGACCTGACCCCGAATGTCAGCCTCTATACCCAATACAGCACCTCGGCCGAGCCGCCGGGAGGGACACTGACCAGTGCCTCGATCAGCCAAGTGGGCGACTTCGACCTGAGCACCGGGCGCCAGGTCGAGGTGGGCAGCAAGTTCGACTTCCTCGATGGCCGCGGTACGGCTACTGCAGCGGCTTACCGGATCGTGCGCAAGAACATCTCGGTGCCCTCCTCGACCGTACCCAACACCACCGAGCAGGCCGGCCAGCAGACCTCCACCGGGATCGAGCTGGCGGCCTCGTTCAAGGTCACGCCCAAGCTGCTGGCGGCAGGTAACTTCAGCTGGGTGAACGCCGAATACGACGAATTCAACGAGACCATCAGCGGTGTAGTGTATTCGCGTAAAGGCAAGAACCCGGTGAATATCCCTGATCGCGTGGCCAATCTCTGGTTGACCTACGACCTCGCCCCCGGCTGGCAGGTCGGCGCCGACGCCCGTTATGTGTCGTCGGTGTACGCCAACACCGCCAATACCTCATGGGTACCGTCCTACACCGTTTACGGGCTTTCCATGACCCACGACCTGGACAAGCATGTGCAAGTCAGCGCGCGATTGCGAAACCTGACCGACGAGGTCTATGCCCGCTTCATCCACCAGACCAACACCCAATACTACCTGGGTGAACCGCGCAGCCTGGAAGTCGCTGTGCAGTGGCGCTACTGATGAGCGTGAAGCGCCAGCTGTACCTGTGGCACCGCTGGCTGGGCATCGTCGCCTGCCTGTTCATGGCGTTGTGGTTCGTCTCCGGGGTTGTCATGCTGTACGTCGGCTACCCCAAGCTGACACCGGCCGAGCGCCTGGCCCACCTGCCGGCTTTGCCGGCGGGGTGCTGCGCGGAGTTGCCCGAGCATTGGGCGCAACAGCCGCTGAAGGCGCTGCGCCTGACCAGCCTGGGCGGGCGCGCGCACTACCTGCTGGAACTGGCCGACGGTCGCCGCGTCATCCTCGATGCCGCCAGCGGCGAGCCTCTGGCTCGGGCCGACGCAGCCTGGGCCCTGGCCAATGCCCGGCAGTATGCCGGTGACGCCGGGTTGGCTTACCTGGGCACCGTGGACGAGGACATGTGGACCCACTCCAGGGCATTGGATGGCGACCGCCCCTTGCATCACGTGCAGGTAGACGATACAGCCGGCACCTGGCTGTACCTGTCCAGCCGCACCGGCGAAGTGGTGCGTGACGCCACCGCCCAGGAGCGTGCCTGGAACTGGGTCGGTGCATGGCTGCATTGGCTCTATCCGCTACGGGGCGGGTTCGGCTTCGACAACGGCTGGCGTACCCTGGTGATCGGCCTGTCCCTGGCCGCAACGGTCATGGCGCTCCTGGGCATGACCGTTGGCATACTGCGCCTGCGGCTGCGCAAGCGCTATCGCAGCGGCTCGTGCAGCCCCTACCCTGGCGGCTGGCTGCGCTGGCACCACATCGGCGGGCTACTGTTCGGCACGGTGCTGGTGCTGTGGGTATTCAGCGGACTCATGTCGATGCGCCCCTGGGGTGTGACCGACAGTCGTTCGCAGCTGGCCCCCCAGGCGCTACGTCAGGGGCCGCTACGGGCGATGGATATCGGCCAGACGGTTGCCCAGGCCATGGCCAGCCTGGGCCGGGAGCCTGGGTTCAACCCTGTCGAAATCCAGTGGCAACGCCTGGGCGGCGACACCTTCCTGGTTGCCCGCAATGCCGCCGGCGATAGCCGGATTCTGGAAGCCGGCGCGCCGCCGGCGCGGGCCTTGTCCGAACGACGGTTGCTGACGGCGGCCCGTGCGATGGCTGCAGGCGTTGTGGTACAGGCCAACTGGCAAGGGCACTACGACGCCTACTATTTCACCCGTGACGCCCAGAGCATGTACGGCTTCCAGAGCCGCCCACTGCCGGTACTGCGCCTGCGCTTCGACGACCCCGCCAGCACGTGGGTCTACCTCGACCCGGCCAGTGCAGAAGTGGTAGCCAGCCACGATGCCGGGCAACGCACCGGTCGCTGGCTGTTCAACCTGTTGCACAGCTGGGATCTGCAGCCACTGCTGCAAAGGCCGGTGTTACGCGAAGGCCTGATCATCGCTTTGAGCATCGGCGGCCTGGTGGTTTCACTCAGCGGCGTCGTACTAGGCTGGCGAAGGCTACGCAGAATGACCACTCGAGTTCGCGGTTGAGCCTCCTTTCGTGTTTGGCAGCGGCCTGAGCGATTGCCGCTGATCACTGAAAAAACAAAAGCCGGAACGGTAATGCGCCCCGGCTTTTGTTTGACCCGATGAAAACCCTGCCAAGAGTAAAACACCGGATCAACTTCAACGTAGCACGGCACCTGCAAGCCAGACCGGTAGATGAAGCCCTGACACCCCGCATGCGTCAGAACGTCGCACCTGACAGGCATAACCAGGCTCTTAGACTCTGCCTTCCAATAAAAAACCTGAGAGGTCGGTCATGAAGAAAACACTGGCAATGCTTGCTTGCCTGGCAACCGCCAGCCTGGCTCAAGCAGCCCAGGACCCGGAGGCGGTCTTCAACCGCGCCTGCCAGATGTGCCACAACGGGCAATTGCCAATGGCGCCGAAGAAAGGTGACCACGAGGCCTGGAAGCCACGGCTGGCCCAAGGCAACGATGTACTGGTGAAGCACGTCACCGAAGGCTTCAACGCCATGCCGCCGCGCGGCCTGTGCATGGACTGCACCGCCGACGATTACAAGGCCGTAATCGACTACATGTCCAAGTGATTCGTGCGCCAGGGACATGCCAGGTACTGTGCGCCCCTGGCAACCTAGTCGCACCTAACCATGATGGGCGGCGTTGCTAGACTCGCACCTCGCCATTTTCAATCACAGCGAACACCGGGCAAAGGATATGCATCGAGCAACAGGACGTCGCCGCACACTCAGTGGGGTCTCTACGCCTGCGTGCTGTTCGCAGTGCTCCATTGCGGCCTGAGGCATGGTCAGGCCGGCGGCTTGATGCTCAACGGTGCAGGTGGCACTTTTTGTGGCCACATAGCGACTGCGGCCAGCGCGGTCAGTTTCGACAAAGGGCTCGGCGCCACCTTGGCTGGCGTATCCACCATCGATTGCCCGCTGTGCAGCCATGCGGGCTTGGCCATCACCCTGCAGTTGCTGGGCGTGGTATTTGCCCCACGAGCCTGCAAGCCCTTACTTCCCATCGTCCCCGCCACCTGGCCTCGCCTACGCTGGCCGGCAGCCAATCACCGTGCCTCCCCCGCCCAGCCCTGAATCAGCCCGATAGCCGCACCACGCCCTTGGCGCTTATTCACATGGGGGTGTCGCCAAGTGCGCGGACCACGGTTCGCCTTGCAACTTTTGCATTCAGGAATACCCAGAGCAATGAAGAACAAGACAATCTGCTGCGCAGCCGCACTCGCCCTTTCCAGTGGTACCGCACTGGCCCAGACCGACAGCGTGGAGCTGCCCGAAACCACGGTGGTCGGCACTTCGGTCATCGACCAGAACACGGTCGACAGCTTCGGCAGCCTCACCACCGTGGTCGGCCAGGAGCAGATCCGCGACCTCAATGCGCTCGACCTGTCCTCCGCGCTGCGTCGTACACCCGGCGTGGTGGTGTCGCGCTTCAACCCGGTCGGCTCGTTCGGCGGTGCCGAAGGCGGCGCGGTATACATCCGCGGCATGGGTGCCAGCCGCCCGGGCAGCGAGATCAAGACCTACATCGATGGCGTTCCCTTCTATATGGGCGTCTGGGGCCACCCGCTGCTGGACCTGCTGCCGATCAACGCGATGCAGAGCATCAGCGTGTACAAAGGCCCGCAGCCGCAGAAGTTCGGCAACACCTTCGCGGCCATCGACCTGACGCCCAAGGTTGCCGAGCAGGGCGACAACCACCATGGGGAGCTGCAACTCACCGGCGGCAGCTTCCGAACGGCCACCGAACAAGCCAGCCTGATTGGCCGCGAAGGCGATTTCGACTACCTGCTGGCCCAGGGCGCAGCCCACTCGGACGGTGACCGCAGTGACGGTGATGGCCGGCTGAACAATGGCATGGCGCGCTTGGGTTATCGGCTGAACGAGAACTGGAGCACTGGCTTGTTGGTGCTGCACGCCAACAACCAGGTCTCCGACCCCGGGCAGAAAGGCCTGCCGGAAACCAAGAATGGCGAGTTCAATACCCGCGGCACACTCGCTTCGCTGTCATTGGCCCACAATCACGAACCCTTACCTGGCCCTTGCCGCCACCCTGTTGTGCGGCTATCTGGGCATGCGCGAGCAGCTTGAGCCAACCGCCCCGCTGACTGGCCGAGCCTACGACCACTGCGGCCTGAACCTTCCAGACACACTCGAAGCGGCGCTGGCCCGGATGGAGGTCAGCGACAAGCTCAGCACGTACATGGGTGACAGGTTCGTGCAGGGTTATGTCGCCGTGAAGCGCACAGAACACCGCCACTACCGGCAAGTCATCAGTACCTGGGAGCGCGAATACCTGCAAATGAGTGTGTGAGGGGCAGCGCAAAACCCCTGCGGATGACCTTTATGCGATCTTTATCCCGAAGGCCACAATCCTTCTGACATCTTGCGCTGTGGGCCACTAGCCTTCCTTCATAACCGGAGGAATCGCCATGGACCTGATCTTCATCGCACTTGGAGCCCTCTTCGTGCTCTGCATCGTCGGCCTGGCTCATGGCTGTTCGTCACTGAACAGGCGCCAGCCATGAGCGGCCTCTATCTGCTCGGCGGGCTGATCGCAGTTGGTCCCAGGTGCCGATCATCGTACTCTCGGCGCGCGGCGCGGAAGCCCACAAGATCCTGGCCCTGGACACCGGCGCCGACGACTACCTGGTCAAGCCCTTCGGCACCGGCGAGCTGATGGCCCGCGTGCGCGCCCTGCTGCGCCGCCACACCAAGGACACCGAGAGCAGCGCCGTGCTGGCATTCGGCGATGTGCGCATCGACCTTGAACGACGCACCGTCGAGCGCTCAGGCCCCCCGCTGCACCTGACCCCGCTGGAGTATCGCCTGCTGGTACACCTGTGCTCGCACCCGAGCCGGGTGCTCACCCACATGCAACTGCTCAAGGCCGTGTGGGGGCCGTCGCACACCACCGACACGCCCTACCTGCGGGTATTGATGGGCGGGCTGCGCAAGAAGATCGAGGCCGACCCATCCCAGCCTCGCCACCTGGTGACGGAAACCGGCGTGGGTTACCGGTTCATGCCCTAATCCGCCTTACATTTCGACCTGGGTGCCCAGTTCGATTACCCGGTTCAGCGGCAGCTTGAAATACTTGAGATTGCTGTTGGCATTCTTGAGCAGGAAAGCGAACAGGTGCTCGCGCCACTTGGCCATGCCGATCCGTTTGGTCGGTACCACGGTTTCCCGGCTGAGGAAATAAGTGGTGCGCATGGGGCTGAAGTCCAGTTCGGCAGTGCTGCTCTGGCTGAGCGCGAGAGGCACGTCTGGCTCTTCCATGAAGCCAAAATGCAGGCTGACCCTGAAGAAACCCTGGCCGAAAGCCTCCACCTCGAAGCGCTTGTCGGCGCTGACCCGTGGCGAGTCCTCCGAGACGACCGTCAGCAACACCACCTGCTCATGCAACACCTGGTTGTGCAGCAAGTTGTGCAGCAAGGCATGGGGGACTGCATCAGTGCGCGCAGTCAGGAACACCGCCGTCCCTTGCACGCGATGGGGCGGCTGCGCCTGCACGCTGCCGATGAACAACGGCAGCGGCAATGCAGTTTCATCCAGCCGCTCCACGACAATGCTGCGCCCACGCTTCCAGGTGGTCATCAGCACGAATAACGCCAGGCCGGCGATCACCGGGAAGGCACCGCCTTGCAGAATTTTCGGGGCGTTGGCGGCAAAGTACAGGCCGTCCACCAGCAAGAAGCCTAACAACAAAGGAATCGCCAACCAGCGCGGTGTCTTCCACAGGAGCAGGACCACCGCCGAGGCCAGCAGCGTGGTGATCAGCATGGTGCCAGTCACCGCCACGCCGTACGCGGCGGCCAGCGCACTGGACGACTCGAAGCCGATCACCAGCAGCACCACGCCCGCCATCAGCGCCCAGTTGACCATGCCGATGTAGATCTGCCCTTGCTCTTCGCTGGAGGTGTGCTGGATGAACATGCGCGGTACATAGCCGAGCTGAATGGCCTGGCGGGTCAGCGAGAAGGCACCGGAAATGACCGCTTGGGAGGCAATGATGGTGGCCAGGGTGGCCAGGCCGACCATTGGCAGCAACGCCCACTCGGGGGCCAGCAGGTAGAACGGGTTGCGCACCGCCGCTGGGTTGTTGAGGATCAGCGCGCCTTGGCCGAAGTAGTTGAGCACCAGGCCCGGTAGCACCAGCATGAACCAGGCCCGAGAAATCGGCTTGCGACCAAAATGCCCCATGTCGGCATAGAGGGCTTCGGCACCGGTCAGCGCCAGCACCACCGCGCCCAGGATGGCGACACCAACGCCGGGGTGAGCGACGAAGAAGTGCACCGCCCAGGTTGGGCTCAGCGCTTGCAGCACTTCGGGTCGCTGGACGATGCCATAGATGCCCAGCGCACCCAACACGACGAACCACAACACCATCACAGGCCCGAAGAGGATGCCGATGCGCGCCGTGCCATGCTTCTGGATCACGAACAGCCCCACCAGCACCAGGACAGAGATCGGCACCACCCAGTGGTCGATTCCATCAATGCCCAGTTGCAGGCCCTCGACCGCCGATAGCACGGAAATCGCTGGCGTGATCATGCTGTCGCCGTAGAACAGCGCCGCGCCGAACAGCCCGAGCAGCACGAGCACCCGACTCAGCAGCGGATAGGGTCGCGCTGCCCGCCTGGCCAGCGCGGTCAGGGCCATGATGCCGCCCTCGCCTTGGTTGCTTGCGCGCAGAATGAACAGTACGTACTTGACCGACACGACCCAGATCAGCGACCAGAACACCAGCGAAAGGATGCCCAGCACCCCCTCGATGTTGGCCTGCACGCCGAAATGGCCATTGAACACTTCTTTGAGGGTATACAACGGACTGGTGCCGATATCGCCATAGACCACGCCAACGGCAGCGACCAGCAGGCCGATACCTGAACTCTTACCGGCGCGGAATTGATTTTCAGCAGTTGCAGTCTGGTTCACAAATTACTTCTCGTCAGCTTTGCGTAAAGTCTGAGTGTAGGTGGGATTCACAGGCTGGAAAAACCGCACCAGTATCAACGCATGCCACGACCAGATGCATAAAGAAAGCGTAAAAAGTGAGACGCCATGGCTTATTTGCCCCGCAACAGTACTGTGGCCCTAACCCGCTGGCGGCCAAAGCAACTGATGCGCGCGAATTCAGCGTGGCTGACCGGCAGGTGCTGGCAGTCGAGGCTGCGACGGTGGCGGCTGTGGTCCACATCGGGATCGTGCAGATACACGAACTCATCGTCGCAGCCGGTCACCAGAACCCAGTGTGGCGCCTTGAGACGGGTGAAGCGATAGCAACTGATCAGCACCACCGGCCTGAACCCGTCCTGAAGCGCCGTACGCACATCAAACCCAGGCGCCAGCAGCTGTTGCACATCGGTCGCGGCCAGTGCCTCGGCAAAACCAGCTTCCACCAGTTGCATCACCTCTTTTTTCTGCGCGCTGCGCACGCCATCGAGAAATAGCGAACCAGCCTGGCTGAGCACCGTGCGCACATCGAACCCTCGGCGCCAGGCTGCCAAGGCAAGACCTTGCGGGCTGCAACCACCATGACCGGCGGTCATATAGATGGTCGTCGCCTCACGCCACAGCTGGATTTCCTCGGCTCGCAGCAGTGGCCGGCCGCGTTCGATCGCGGCCATTGCCATTAGCAGGCAAGCCGCGCCACAGGTGAACTCGGTGGTTTGCGCGTAGTACGGCACTTGCCGGGCGGGTGCCGGCGCGCTGCACAAGATACGCTTTTCATAACGCAGCGCCTGGCCATGATCCTCGTAGTAATCGTCCACCACGGCGAATCGTTGATAGCCGTGGCTTTCGTACAGGCTGATAGCCGCCGGGTTGTCAGTGCGTACCTCAAGACGCAACCAGACGCAATTGCGCGCCAGCGCTGCCGCCTCGGTCCTCTCCAGCAACTGCTGCCCAAGGCCATGGCCACGCCAGGCCGGGCTTACCGCAATCGAATACAGGCGCGCCAACGACGTGCCGCGGTGAAAAAGCAGCAATGCATAACCGGCCAATTGCCCCGTCTGCTCGGCCACGATGAGGCTGGCATTGGCACGACGCACCATCCAGCTGAAATTGCGCGGGCTCAGGCGGTCGAGAGTGAAACAATCCTGCTCCAAAGCAGCCAGTGCTTCGACATCGGCCACCGACGCAAAGCGAAAATCAAAAGTCATGGCACCACCGTAATGTTTGAGTAACGAACCGGGACAGGTCGCAAAACCCGTGATTTATTGAAGGGGCGTGTTCTTCAACAGGGATCGATTACTCATGTCAGCGGTGCAAGGCAACGTGGCCGAAGTATTGGCCAAAACCGAAGGTTCCACAATCACCCTCAACGAGGAGCCACCCAGTACCAGGCGCGCCGGCAGCCGTTTGCTGATCCTGGTCGAGCGCAAGGAGGACTGGGCCAGCTACCTGCCCAGCGAAAGCCTGATGCTCGCCCAGGACTACCTCGAACACAGCGACGACGCGCCCGGTCGCACGCAGGTGCTCAACCTGTGCCGCAACTACAAGTACCTGGGCCAGGGCTATTACTGCTCGCTGCTGGCCGAAGCGCGCGGGCACAAGGTGTTCCCGTCGGTGCGTACGGTCAGCGAGCTGAGTCGCAAGGCGCTGTATGGCGTCGGACTCGACGACCTGGAGCGCACCCTTGAACGCGCCCTGGCCAACCACCCCTATGGCAGTACCGAAGCCTTCACCCTGACCCTGTATTTCGGCCGTACCGCCATCGAGCCGCTGCAGGAGATCGGTCGTCAGTTGTTCGAGGCGTTTCCCTGCCCCATCCTGCTGGTGGAGTTTCGCCGCGGCGATGCCTGGCAGATCGCCGGCATCAAGGCCGGCGCCCTGCACAAATTGCGCGATGAGCAGCAACATTTCTTCGCTGACGCGCTGGATGCCTTCAACCGCCGCACCTGGCGCCAACCCGCCTCCAAGCGCCTGGCGCGCTTTGACCTGGCGATCTTGCACGACCCGGCGGAGGAACTGCCGCCGTCCAATGCCCAGGCCCTGGAGCACTTCATCGAAAACGGCAAGCAACTCGGCATCGACGTGGAGCTGATCGAGAAGAAGGATTATGCGCGCCTGGCCGAATTCGACGCGCTGTTCATCCGCGAAACCACGAGGGTGGACGACCACACCTACCGCTTCGCCAAAAAGGCCGAAAGCGAAGGCCTGGTGGTGATCGACGACCCCTCCTCGATCCTTCGCTGCACCAACAAGGTGTACCTGGCCGACCTGCTCAAGCGCCACCAGTTGGGTGCGCCGGCCACCGAGATCTTGTACAAGGACCGCCCGCAGGAACTGGAGGCGGTCGGCCGCCGCCTGGGCTTTCCACTGGTACTGAAGATCCCCGATGGTTGCTTCTCCAAAGGCGTGATCAAGGTTGCCGACGCCCGGGCGCTGGCCTCGGCCGCACAGGAGCTGTTCGAGCACTCGGTGCTGTTGCTGGCTCAGGAGTACTGCTACACCGAGTACGACTGGCGCATCGGGGTGCTCAATGGCGAGGCGCTCTACGCCTGCCAGTACTTCATGTCCAAGGGACATTGGCAGATCTACAACCACAAGGCCCAGGCCGGCGAAGTCAACGGCCAGTGCCGCGCGGTACCGGTAAACCAGGCGCCGCCCGAGGTAGTGAAGCTGGCCGTCGAAACCGCGCGACTCATCGGTCAAGGCTTGTACGGGGTGGACCTCAAGCAGACCGGCAACCGCGTGCTGGTAATCGAAGTCAACGACAACCCCAACCTCGACGCCGGCATCGAAGATGCCGTGCTGGGTGATGAGTTGTACCGCCGTGTGCTGCTGGCCTTCGTACAGCGGCTTGAACGCAAACATCTTGGCCAGGCCTGGTGAGCGATGATCGAATGTTACCGCACCGAGCACGGTGCCCTGCTTGCGTCCCCAGAGGATCAGGCCAGCATCTGGTTGTGCGTGACGCCAGACGCCACCGAGCAGTCCCGGTTGTGCGGGCGCCTGGGGGTCAGCGTCCAGGCGCTGGAGTCCTCGCTGGATCCGGACGAAGTGGCGCGTATCGAGATTAAGCCCGACCACCTGTTCCTGATCTGGAAGCGCCCGGAGAGTTTCGATGGCCGAGTCTTCAACGTGTCATCGTTCGGCGTGGTGCTCAGCGAGAAGCGCCTGATAGTGATCTGCTCCAGCAACTCCCTGCTCGCCGGGGTGGATCGCCAGGCCGGCATCAGCACCCCGCTGGATGTGCTCATGGCGATGCTGGCCGAAAGCGTGCATCACTACCTGGGGCATTTGCGGGTGGTCAAGCAGGTGGCCAGGGAGATCCAGTTACAGTTCGACCGGCCCATGGACAGCCAGCACCTGGTGCAGATGTACAGCCTGAGCGAGAGCTTGGTCTATTACGTCAACGCGATCCAGAGCAACGGCGCCGTGCTTGCGCTATTACGCAGCCACGGCCAGAAACACGGTTTCAGGCCTGAACAGCTGGAGGCACTCAACGACCTGATCATCGAGAACGAGCAGAGCTATCAGCAGGCGAACATCCACGCCCAGGTTTTTACCAACCTCATCGAGGCACGCGGCAACCTGGCCAATAACGGCATGAACCAAGCGCTGCGCAATTTGACGTTGATCAACGTGGTGTTCCTGCCGTTGAACCTGTTGGCCAGCGTTGGTGGCATGTCGGAGTTCAGCATGATGACCGCCAGCATGCCCTGGTGGCTGTCATTTCCGGCGCTACTGCTGGGCATGGCGGCGTTGGGCGGGGGCATGGCTGTGGCTTTGCGGCGCGTGGCATGAGCCCTTGCCCTCTTCTTCTTGAGTAGACGCAGGCCGTTGAACATCAACAAAAGGCTAAAGCCGGTTTCAGCGTTCTTCTTTTTATTGTGCCTTTACGCCTTCATGCAGAAAACCGACAGCAACTTGATCTGGAGGAGCTGTAATCTCGATGCACGCCACTGAAACGGCGTACTGGTAACGCACGGATCAACTCGCCCAGCGCAAACGCAAGGCAACCTCTCCAATTTCCAGACTGACTGGCAGGAAGATTCTCATGGAAAACTCAGACATCGGACTGTTTTTACTGGCACTGATAGCCATCACAGGGACGCTCATCAGTCTGTTCGAACGCCGTACCAATAAACCAGCAAAGCCGTCAATGAAAACTCAGGCCACTAAAGTTCAGCGGCGCTCATGAGGTAGCATGGAAAAACTGCTCGATCTGCTATTGGATTGCCTTGTCACCACTCTGCCGGAGGACTTGGCGCAAACCATCCTCGCCAACGCAAACCACTCCGTGAACCTGGACGAAAAGATCGAAGGTGAGGTCGCGATGTGATACTGGGCCGCGGCAACCCTCCTGATGACTGGGATACGCTAATTACTGCAACGCGTAGCGACTGGGACGAGCCCAAAGCATAAGCTGCGCGACGGGGTGATGGATTACACGTTTGACACCGCCTCCCGTCGCTCAGCACGCACCCTCCCGCGAGCGGCTGGCCGAACAGTAGGTGAACAACCCTTAAAGGAGTTTCACCATGACACCCACAAAACCCTCTGCGTTTGTGCTTACCCTGTGCCTGGGCTTGGCTGCACCACTTGCCCTGGCTGCCACAGACCTGAACGATCAGCGCGCCCCGGGCGTGCAACCGCATGACAATGGTCAAATGAACGGCCAAGGCGGTGCCACGGGCTCAAGTACACCAGGCGATGGCATGGGTACGGGTAATGGCGGTACTGATGAAAATGGGACGGACAACACGGGCGGAGACGGTACCAACAGTGGTTCGGGCACCGGGGGTAATGGCTCTGGTGGCAGCGGTACAGGCTCGGGCAGTGGTAGCGGAGGCTCAACGGGTAGTGGATCCGGCGCAGGTTCCGGCAGTTAGGTGAAATGGCCGATGGCAATGGACCACTCGGCCTGACTGCCGCGCACTCAGCGCCAATGCGTCATCAACGCACCCCGCATGCCGCCGACCGGATCTTGCTGAGGTAGCGGTACTTTGGCGATGCGCGCAACGGCACGCGGGTGCGCTGCCCTGTCGGGACGCTGGATGTCGTAGTTTTCCTGCCCGTAGGGATAGGCGCCGACCACCAGAAACTCATCGCTGCACTCGATGCAGCGATGGCCCGTACCAGCTGGCAGCACCAGCACATCGCCCCGCTCCACGCTAACGCTCTGCCCTGATTCCCCGCCAAGCGTCAACCGCGCCTGCCCACAGGCAATGCCCAGCGCCTCATGAGCGTTAGGGTGAAAGTGGTGATAATCGAAGATTCCGTCGCGCCACAGCGGGGTCCATTGGTGAGCCGCAAACAGCGCTTCGAATGCGCTGGCATTGTCCCCCGACGGATCGAGCTTCAACCGGTAGAACAGTACGGGAAAACGGCTGTTCGGCGTGGCGCCGTCGTCTTCGAAATACAAGGCCTGCACGCTGGCCTCTTCTGTATTCATGAGCGTCATGATGCGCACCCTGGCGGTCATCGGTTCACCTTCGAACCCGTCGGCTGTTGCGAGGTTCCAGCCGGCAGACGGGTGAACATACCGTTGAAACTTTCCCGACACCTGCCAAGTCCAGACACCTATCGATGACAGAACGGGAGCAGGCAATGACCGGCACGGTAGGCGACTTTCTGGTGGAACGTTTGTATCAATGGGGAGTACGGCGCATCTTCGGTTACCCCGGCGACGGCATCAACGGGGTGTTCGGCGCGCTGAGCCGGGCCAAGGGCAAGATTGAATTCATCCAGGCCCGCCATGAGGAAATGGCCGCCTTCATGGCCAGCGCACATGCCAAGTTCACCGGCGAACTCGGTGTTTGCATGGCCACCTCCGGCCCGGGCGCCTCGCACCTGCTCACCGGCCTGTACGACGCACGCATGGACCACCAGCCGGTGCTGGCCATTGTCGGTCAACAGGCCCGTGCGGCACTGGGCGGGCACTACCAGCAGGAGCTGGACCTGCTGTCGATGTTCAAGGACGTGGCCGGTGCGTTCGTCCAGCAGGCATCGACACCGGAGCAGGTGCGCCACCTGCTCGACCGTGCGGTGCGCACGGCCGTCGGCGAGCGCCGCGTTACCGCCATCATCCTGCCCAATGATCTGCAGGACCTGCCCTACAACGAACCGCCGAGGGCTCACGGTACGGTGCATTCCGGCATCGGCTACAGCAAACCCAGGGTGTTGCCGTTCGACGAAGACCTGCAGCGCGCCGCCGATGTACTCAACGCCGGGCAAAAGGTGGCGATACTGGTAGGTGCCGGCGCACTGCAGGCAACAGAGCAGGTGATTGCAATTGCCGAAATACTCGGCGCCGGGGTGGCCAAAGCGCTGTTGGGCAAGGCTGTGTTGCCGGACGACCTCCCGTGGGTCACCGGGTCGATCGGCCTGCTTGGCACCGAACCCAGTTATCAGCTGATGACCGAGTGCGACACCTTGCTGATGATTGGCTCCGGCTTTCCCTATTCCGAGTTTCTGCCCAAGGAAGGCCAGGCGCGCGGCGTGCAGATAGACCTGCAACCCGACATGCTCAGCCTGCGCTACCCGATGGAGGTCAACCTGGTCGGCGACGCCAGCGAAACACTGTGCACATTGTTGCCATTGCTTGAGCACAAGACAGACCGGCGCTGGCGCGACAAGGTGGAGACCTGGCGTGCGCAGTGGGACAAGACCGTGGCCAAGCGCGCACTGGTCAAGGCTGACCCGATCAACCCGCAACGCGTGGTCCATGAGCTGTCCCCTCGCCTGCCCGACCACGCCATCATCACCAGCGATTCCGGCTCCTGTGCCAACTGGTTTGCCCGCGACCTGCAGATTCGCCAGGGTATGCAGTGTTCACTGTCAGGCGGCCTGGCTTGCATGGGCGCAGCCGTGCCCTATGCCATTGCAGCCAAATTCGCCCACCCGCAACGGGCAGTGGTTGCTTTGGTGGGCGATGGGGCGATGCAGATGAACAACCTCGCCGAACTGATCACCGTGGCCAAGTACTGGCAGCAGTGGGACAACCCACAATGGATCTGTGCCGTGTTCAACAATGAAGACCTCAACCAGGTCACTTGGGAGCAACGGGTGATGGAGGGCGACCCCAAGTTCGAAGCTTCGCAGTCGATCCCTGACGTGCCCTACCATTTGTTCGCCATTTCCATTGGCCTGCAAGGTATCTACGTAGATCGGGAAGAGGACGTTGCCGCTGCGTGGGAGCGCGCGCTGGCTGCTGATCGGCCAGTCCTCATCGAGTTCAAGACCGACCCGAACGTGCCGCCCCTGCCACCCCACATCAAGCTGGAGCAGGCGAAGAAGTTTGCCACTACCTTGCTCAAGGGCGACCCCGACCAGGCGGGCATCATCGTGCAGACAGCCAAGCAGGTGCTCAGCTCGGTGCTGCCTGGCAAGAAGTGATAGCCACCTCTGCTGTTCGCCTGCAACGGGCTCCTGCCCTGCCAGGCGTGTCAGCAGAGGCACTCGACATCTTGCCCTTTCGATAGTCCGAGCGGCACTATTCTCCCCTGCGCCATAACGTCTTGGCTGACTGATCGGAGAAGTGATACATGGACATTCAGCGCCGGAACAACGTTCATGTCCATGGCGAAGGCACTTCGACACTGGTGTTCTCTCATGGCTTCGGCTGCGATCAGACCATGTGGCACTATCTGTTCCAGCACTTCACCAGCCGTTTCCGCGTGGTGCTGTATGACCTGGTCGGCGCAGGCAGATCGGATCTGGGTGCATATGAGAGCGCAAAATACGGTTCGCTGGCTGGGTACGCACGAGACCTTAACGATGTCATAGATCACTTTGGGCGCGGCCAGGTGATTGTTGTCGGTCACTCGGTGAGTGCAATGATCGGCGCACTGGCCGACCGTCTTCACCCGGACCGCATCGCCGCGCACGTCATGGTTGGGCCCTCTCCTTGCTATATCGATTGCGAGGGTTACGTGGGAGGTTTCACGCTCGAAGACATCCACTCGCTGCTCCACACCCTGGACAGCAACTATCTGGGATGGTCCAGTGCAATGGCACCTGCCATCATGGGTTCACCAGGGCAGCCAGCACTAGGCGATGAACTTACCAACAGCTTCTGCCGCACAGAACCGGAGATCGCCAAGCAATTTGCACGCGTGACCTTTTTATCCGATAACCGCGAAGACATCGCCGGCCTGGATACTCCAACGCTCATTCTGCAATCTTCCGATGACCTGATCGCTCCTCTGGAAGTGGGCCGGTACATGCATGCGACCTTGCCCAACAGTGTTTTCCATCTCGTAGACAACGTGGGCCATTGCCCGCACATGAGCGCACCAGCAGCCTGTGCCGAAGCAATGGACGATTTCCTCAAGCCCTGGGTAGGCGAAAATGTCGATTGATCAGCCTCTGCTGCCCGAATTCGAAGATCTTTTCGACAGTGCCCCCTGTGGCCTGGTTGTCACCGACGAAGACGGCACCATTCTGCGCAGTAACCGGATTTTCAGCATCTGGATCGGCATCAGCCAGGAGGATCTTGCCCAGCGGCGGTTTCAGGATCTGCTGACTATGGGTGGAAGGATCTTTCATCAGACCCACTGGGCTCCCCTGATGCGCATGCAGGGTTCGGTCGCGGAGGTGAAGCTTGAGCTCAAAAACGCCAGTGGGCACACCGTCACCACGCTGCTCAATGGCGTGAGGCGCGAGCATGTCAATGGCGTTTATTACGAACTGGCGCTTTTCGGGACAACTGATCGGGACAAGTACGAGCGCGAGATTCTGGAAGCGCGCCGGCATGCCGAACAGCTGTTATGGGAAAAAACAACCACAGAGGCCGCTTTGCAGCAGGCAAAAGTGGAGCTTGATCTGGCCTATGAAAAATCCCTGCAGCGGGCTTTTTTTGCGGAGCAAATGGTCGCTATCGCAAGCCATGACCTCAAGAACCCCCTCACCGCCATCAAGATGGCGGCAGACTTGCTGGCCCGAGGCGAACGTACACCCAGAGATACAGAATTACTTGGCCACATCAGTCAATCCTCCGAGCGCGCTCAACGTATGATCGCGGATCTTCTGGATTTTGCATTGGCCAGGGTAGGCCGTGGAGTCGGCATTACCCGAAGGCAGGTTGATCTGCACCTGGTCATTGAGCGAAGCGTGAAGGAGCTACGCGTTGCCTTCCCGCAGGCAAAAGTAATCCACAAGCAGGAAGGCGCAGGTATGGCAGAGGTCGACGCTGACAGGATGCATCAGGTCATCGGGAACCTGGTGGCCAACAGCGTGGCTTACGGGGATCCTGGCCACCCCATCACGGTCACTTCTAGCGTGCAGGGTGAGACGGCCATGCTCTCGGTGCATAATGAGGGTACCGCCATACCCGAATCTTCGTTAGGTAACCTCTTTGAGCCAATGACCAGAGTGAGCGAGCTGGACACTGACCTGAGAAGCGTAGGTCTTGGCCTTTTCATTGTTCGGGAAATAGCCAGGGCCCATGGCGGCGATGTGGCAGTGAGTTCCACGAACGAAACGGGTACATCATTCTGTGTGAGTTTCACCCGTACCGGTACCGCCGGGTGATAGCGCTGGCGGCGCCCGAGCTCAATTGCTGCCAGCGGCAAGCCGGTCCTGCCCCTGCTTGGCGGTGAGGGCCATCCTCGTGAGGGACGGCCCCACCCATGGAGCTGCCTGTGAACATCCATCAGGCTCAAGGCGTGAAGCCAAGCCCTTCAGAAAGGTCGGTGCCTTCCGGTTTGCCCCCTGCCCGCGCCGATGCGTTGCCACCCGCCTGATCCATCGATTCTTCGACCGACGTCTTCAACTCGCTACCCTTGGTCTTGAGCGCGTCGGTCAACCGGTCACTACTGGCGCCCATCAGTTCATCTTCCTTGCGGGTACTGGGCAACGCCGCCCCCAATGCCGCGCCCAGCGCTATCCCCAAGGCGGCCAATACCAGCGGTTGCTCGTGGAGCATCTGGTCGAACTGCCCTTTCAGCGCCGTGGTCTGGTCTGCGACCTTGTGCGCTGAGTGACGCAGGTTATCCGCGGAAGCACCCATCGAGTCCCGCACATTGCTGCCAAGCTCACCTGCCCGGTCACGCATGTCATGGGCTGCCCTGCAGCCTGGCAAGTAGGCTGAACGTTTTTCCGGCCCGGCCGGTCGCACGACAGAGACACAGCCAACTGTGCGAACCCTGACCGTGAGGACCTTCCATGAGCGCAACCGCCCCCGTGGGTGCCGAAGAGCACCGCATTGGCCTGACCATCAATGGTCA
>Ga0160449_1000461_pt1 | contig 25160 bp, 29 predicted proteins | sample HID1975I_E1MG_FD_108216 | JGI IMG/M metagenome (GOLD analysis project Ga0160449, IMG submission 108216) | Enriched soil microbial communities from UW Madison campus, WI, USA - HID1975I_E1 MG | ecosystem: Environmental > Terrestrial > Soil > Unclassified | place: USA: Madison, Wisconsin...
AATACCGCACTCCTCGACGGCGTTCGCCGGCTGGCCCTGGAGGTCAAGGAACTCGACATCGACCTGATTGACCGCATCAATCCTTTCGAGGCCGCCTACGCCGTTCTGGCCAAGTCCATGAACGAGGCGACGCTGAAGCAGGTCCAGTCCGTGATCTCGGCGAAGCGCACGACGCTCTCCCCGGACGAGGCCAAGGACTACGCCGCGCGCGCCGTCCGCTTCCGCCGTGAGCGCGGTCGTTCGCCAGCGATGGATGCCGCCGACGAGTGGGAGCGGAAGCTAGCCGAAGGCGCCGCCGCCTTCATGCGCTACGATCGGGAAGGTCGATATGGCTGACCTGTCGCTCGACGATCTGCGCGCCGAACTCGCCGACTTCGCCCCAGCCGAGGCGAAGACGACGACCTACACGCCGCGCGAGGAACGGATCATCGCCGGTTTCGAGGACATCGTGCGCTTCCACGAGGAGCACGGACGGGCGCCGCTGCATGGCGAGGATCGAGACATCTTCGAACGGCTCTACGCCGTCCGGCTGGATCGGCTACGCGGTCTGGAAGAGTGCCGAACCCTGCTGGCAGGACTCGACAAGCATAGGCTGCTCGAAGGACCGCCGACCGCCATCGAGCCGGAGGAAATGGACCTTGATGCGCTTCGGGCGGAACTGGCCGGGTCCGAGGACCAGGACATCACCAAGCTCCGTCACGTTCTGTCTCGCGAGGAACGTCAGGCCGCCGAAGAGATCGCGGGCCGTGAACGATGTGCCGACTTCGACAAGTTCGAGCCGCTGTTCGTGGAGGTGCAGAAAGACCTCGATGCGGGTGTGCGAACTACGCGCCGCTTCGTCAAGGACGCCGGCTTCCAGAAGGCCGACATCCGCGCCGGCGACTTCTTCATCGTCGGCGGTCAGATCGCCTACGTCGCCTCGGTAGGTGAACCTATCAAGGCTCCGAACGGCGAGACGGACGCGCGTCTGCGCGTGATCTATTCCAACGGCACCGAGAGCGACCTGCTGCTCCGCTCATTGCAGCGCGCGCTCTACAAGGACGAAGCCGGGCGCCGGATCACCGAACCCGAAGCTGGCCCGTTGTTCACCGGCATGGCCGAGGAAGCCGCAGCCAAACCCATCTTCGGGGACCAGGCCGAAGACGGGGAGGTCGAGGACGGCACGATCTACGTCCTACGCAGCAAGTCCGATCATCCGTTCGTCGCCGAGCATCGCGACGTCTTTCACAAGATCGGAGTGACCGGCGGACTAGTGGCATCTCGCATAGCCGGCGCCAACAAAAGTGCAACTTACCTCCTCGCCGACGTCGAGGTGGTGGCCACCTACAAGGTCTTCGGCGTGCGATGCCGCCAACTCGAAGCCCTGATCCACAAGGTCTTCGCCCCCGCACTGTTCGATCTCACGATTCCCGACCGGTTCGGGAATCAGGTGAAGCCGCGCGAGTGGTTTCTCGTGCCGCTGAACGTGGTGGATGAGGCAGTGCAGCGCATTCGGGACGGAAGTATCGTTGGCTTGAGATACGATCCTCAATCTGGCCGGCTCGTTTCGGACGCCTGACTGGCGGTAGGCGCGGCTGAACTGGAGGGGCAGTGACAAGGGCGAAAAGCGAGAGGCTCGACCGGGTGAGGAACGCGCTGGATGTTGGCGCCAAGGTTGCGAAGCGCCGCTGGCTGGAATGGCTCGTGCTGCTCTGTTTCGTCCTACTCACCGGCGGTTCGCTCGTCGCGCTCTCCTTGCTTCCAAGCGAAGAGGTCGGGCGCTACGCCGCCTCCTTGAACGTGGCTCTAGCTATCGGCACGAGCGGCGTGGTGGCCTTCATCTTCTACTACGTCGTCAGCGAACGGATCGAGGCCCGGCGCCGCGATCTCGTGAAGCAGGTTTCGCTCCGAAGTTATCGGAACGCCAAGCGCGACATAGCCTTGGCGGTGATCCAAGCAAGCCGGAAGGGTGGCCGGAACGATCTTGTCGCGGATAGCCAAACCATAGAGCGCGCACTTACGACCGAAGGGTTCAAGGAGCTTTTCGACGGCGGCTGCGAGGCCGACGAAGGCTTCTACGCCTTCCAGAACCAGATGAGCGACCCGACGCCGGAGTATGACGAGATCGTTCTCAACTTGCAGATCATTGGCCGAGCCGTTGATCGCCTGGTTGATGCGAACCTCGTGGAAGACCCGACCTCCTACAACTTCCTCGTCAGGCTAGACGCCATGCTGAAGCGCATAGAACGCAACGGCGCGGGCTACGACGAGAGCAAGCTTCTATGCAGCTTCATCTGGCAAATCTTCGCGGGCTGGAACTTCATCGACGGCCACCTCGGCTATGACCCGATAGAGCGAGCCATCAGGAACGCCTGACCCTTCTCATTAGCCCACGCCCTCGTGAGACCCCGGCAGTCGTCCAACCGACTGTCTCACAAGCATTATGATCGCCATTTGGACATCCTGTGTCACAATGTCTTTGGACCATGTGAGGAGGATCGATGACGGGCACCTTGGTTGGATACGGGAGGACTTCGACCTCTGATCAGCAAGCTGGTCTCGAAGCCCAGATCGCGGAACTCCAAGCCGCCGGGGCCACCAAGGTCTTTAAGGAGCATGTCTCCAGCGTTGACGCCCAGCGGCCGCAACTCCGCGCCGCCCTCGACTGGGTGAGAGACGGGGACACCTTCATCGTGACCCGGCCGGATCGTCTGGCCAGGAGCGTCACCGACCTTCTTCGGATCGTAGAAGACCTGAAGGCCCGCAACGTCACCGTTCGAATCATGTCGATGGGCGTCGATACCTCGACCGCGACCGGGACGCTCATTCTCCAAGTGCTGGGCGCCGTCAGCGAGTTCGAGCGCAGCGTCATGCTGGAGAGACAGAGGCACGGGATCGCCAAGGCGAAGGCTGAGGGACGCTATCGAGGACGCGCTCCGACTGCCCGCGCCAAGACGCCGGAGGTGCTGCGGTTAAAGGCTGAAGGGAAGACCGTTGCTCAGATCGCGCAGAGCGTCGGGATCAGCCGTGCGAGCGTCTACCGGGCATTTCTGGAAGCCCGCGCATAGGAGTCCAAGCTCGACCCTCGCGGGTGATTTCGAACTATGCCGCGAGCCTTGCCTTGAAATCCGACGCCTCATCGTCAGTGGCGATATGCCCGCCGTCGATTGTGATCGTTGAGCCATCGTCGGCGACGACCAGGTTGAACTCGGTGACGATTGTCGCGAGGTGGAACCGGTAGACGCGCCGACCACCCATGAGCGTGACCATCACTTCGCCATCCCTGTCGAAGGAGATGGAATCGACCACGGCACGGACGGCACCCGCCATCCTGATACGTAACGACAGATCATCGCTGCTCGCCATCTGCGCCCGCAGGGCCGCGACTGCTTCTTGATGGCGTGAGGGTGTCGCTCGTCGTCGAGCCAGGGCCAATGCCTCCTCAGCCGCCACAACGGCTATTTTGGTTTTCGCGAGCGACTTCTCGGCATCAGCGAACTTGGTCCGCATGGTCGGAGTGTCGAGTTCGATCAGCAGATCGGCGATTCTTCCAACTCGATCCTGCGCCACCGTCTGCTGGTGCTTAGCCTCCGCAAGGGCGGTCGCAGCCTCACTATCATCCGCTGCCCCATCCAATCGAATTTCGGTGACGAGATCGAAGACCGCGCGCTCGACGTATTCCAGTCGGTGGCGTGCCGCGTGGTCGCAGCCCGTCCTTTGGCGATTGGCCGAGCAAATCAGATAGACGAAGGACTTGCCGTCACGCGCACGGCTCTGAGTGCCGTTCCAGCGCATGCCGCCGCCGCAGTGCTGACAGCGGGCGAGGTCACCGAACAAGTTGACCAGCTTCGTGGACTTGCGCCCGCCACCCATACTCCGCGACCTGAATGCTGAGACCGCACGATAGTAGAGGTCCAGGGGGACCGCGACCGGGTAGTAGCCTGAGATCGAGTCGCCAATGGGAACACGCTTCCGGCCCCGATATTGATGATGCTGATGTTCGCCGATCACCCCGCAGCACCGTCATCATGCGCGGACTGGCGCGGACGATGTCGGCAAGACGGACTTCGAGGTGAGTCATTCGGCTGGAGAGACGACGATTCCGGCCGCGGGCCAAGCCCTCCTCCCGCTCCTCCCCATTCCATGGGGAGGTGGCGCGGACGCGTAGCGGCCGGGACGGAGGGGGCGACGCAGGTGTCTGACGTCGTGTCGCCCCCTCCACCACTTCGTGGTCCCCCTCCCCATTGCATGGGGAGGAACAGGCTATTCCCGCACCGGCCAGCCGTGATCCAGCGGGCCGTGACCGCCGCCCAGGCCCGGCGCGCGGCGGATGGCCTCGGCGACATAGGCCCAGGCCTCGGCCACCGCGACCGGCAGCGGCAGACCCTTGGCGATCCCGGCCGCGCACGCGCTGGCCAGGGTGCAGCCGGTGCCGTGGGTATGACGGGTGTCGATCCGCTCGCTTTCCAGCACCGTTTCGCCGTCGGCGGTCAGCAACAGGTCGACGACCGTGTCGCCCGGCACATGGCCTCCCTTCATCAGCACCGCCTTGGCGCCCAGCGCCAGCAGCGCCTCGCCCGCCCGGCGCTGGCCGTCCAGATCGGCGACCGTCAGTCCGGTCAGGGCCTCAGCCTCGGGCGCATTGGGGGTCAGCAGGGCCGCGCGGGGGATCATCAGCCGCCGCACCGCCTCGACCGCGCGGTCTTCCAGCAGGGGCGAGCCGCCCTTGGCGATCATCACCGGATCGACCACCGCCGGCACGCCGTTCGCATAGTCGATCAGGCCCGCCACCGTCTCGACCACCTCGACCGAGCCCAGCATGCCGGTCTTCAGGGCGTCGGCGCCGATATCGTCCAGCACCGCCTTCGCCTGCGCTTCGATGACGTCCAGCGGGATCGGATAGACGCCGTGAACGCCCAGGGTGTTCTGCACCGTGATCGCGGTGATCGCCGTGGCGGCGAACCCACCCAGCATGGTCACCGCCTTGATGTCGGCCTGGATACCCGCGCCCCCGCCGGAGTCGGAGCCGGCCAGAATGAGCACCCGGCCTTTTTTAGTGGCCCTATCGTCTCCGGCGCGGCCGGAGACTGCTTGAGGGCGTTCAGTGTCCCTATCGCTCGCGACGCGGTCGCTCGCTGTTTGAGGGAGGTCGGCGCTTGCCATTCAGTGCGCTCCCGAAAACAGCTTCAGCCCGACGATGCCTGCGACGATCAGCAGGATGCACACCGCGCGCAGCGCCGTCGCCGGCTCGCCATAGATCACTACCCCGACGACCGCCGCGCCGACCGCGCCGATGCCGGTCCACACCGCATAGGCCGTGCCCACCGGCAGCTTCTGCGTCGCCGCCCACAGGCCGACCATGCTGGCCGCCAGCGCCACCGCCACGCCCAGCGAGATCAGCGGCCGCTGCGGCCCGACATATTTCACGCCCGAGGCCCACATCACCTCGAACAGGCCGGCCACCACCAGGGTCAGCCACGGATTGACGGAGAGAAGCCAGGACATGGCGGCTGCATGGCCCAAGCCCGGCGGCGGGGCAACCACCATCATATTGCCAAATAGCTATATAGCTGCTAAACGATGATATGCACACCGCGCTCCAGGCCCTGTCCGAACCGCACCGTATGGCCATCGTCGGCATGCTGGCAGGCGGCGAACGTCCCGCCGGCGACTTCGTCGACGCCCTGCCGATCAGCCAGCCGACCGTGTCCAAACACCTGTCGGTCCTGCGCGACGCCGGCCTGGTCACGGTGCGCAGGGACGCGAACCGGCGCCTTTACAGCTTGAACCCCGCGCCGCTGGCCGAGCTGGATGCCTGGCTGGAGCCGTATCGCCGCTTCTGGGTTGATCGTTTGGACGCCCTGGAACGCCACTTGGACAAGGAGTTTCCGCAATGACCGACACGCTGGACTTCCCTGTCGCCGACCGCGGCGGCTGGCGGCCCATCGACGGCGGCTGGGAACTGCGCTTCGAGCGGCGACTGCGTCATTCGCCCGAGCGCGTCTGGAAGGCCCTGACCACGCCCGAGGGTCTGGCCTGCTGGCTGGCCGAGGCGGTGATCGAGCCGACGCCCGGCGGCCGCATGGACCTGAATTTCCGCCAGCCCCCGACGCCCGACTTTCCCGACACCCGCGACTGTCGCGAACAGGCGAACGAGGTGCGGGTCTGGCGACCACACACCCTATTCGAACACACCTTCGGCGATCCTGACTCGGTCGTCAGCTGGCGGCTGGCGCCCGACGGCGACGGGACGCACCTGACCCTGACACACCGCTTCCCCCAAAGCTGGGAATGCGACCTCAGCCGCACCCTGTCCGGCTGGCGCCATCATATGGAGGGGCTGGACGACGCCGTCGTCGGCGTCCGCCATCCCTGGAGTTGGCCACGCTGGGCCGCCCTGCGCCAGGCCTATGCCGCCGAGGTCGCGGCAGGCGTCCCACAATGATCGCCTCGGCCGGCATGCTGATCCGTCGCCCGGTCGCCCAGGTGTTCGCCGCCTTCGTCGACCCGGCGATCACCGCCCGCTTCTGGTTCACCGGCGGCTCTGCGCCCCTGACGCCGGGCGCCGAGGTCCGTTGGGACTGGGCCATGTACGGCGTGGGAACCGACGTGCGGGTCAAGGCGATCGAGCCGGACCGCCGCATCCTGATCGACTGGGACATCGCGTCGAACCCGACCGAGGTCGAATGGCGGTTCGATCCGCGCGGCGATCATACCTGGGTCACGGTTGAGAACCGGGGCTTTGACGAAGGGTCAGACGGCATGGCGGCGGCGCTGGAGTCCGCCGGCGGCTTCGCCCTGGTCCTGGCCGGGGCCAAGATCTGGCTGGAGCATGGGATCGAACCCGGCTTCGTGGCGGACCGCCATCCGGACGCGCGGGTCGCCGGATGGACCGCATGACCGACGCCGTCGAAATCCGCGTGGAGAAACGCTTTCGCCACCCGGCCCGGCGGGTGTTCGACGCCTTCCTGGACCCCGGCCGCGTCGGCCAATGGCTGTTCCACACGCCGGACGGGGTGATGGAACAGACCGACTATGACCCCACGGTCGGTGGCGGCTTCACCATCGCCGAGCGGCGCGGCGACGGCCTGGCCCACCACTTCGGACGCTTCGTCCAGATCGACCGCCCGCACCGCATCGTCTTCGACTTCTGGACGGAAGAGGACGAGGCCACGCCCACCCGCGTCAGCGTGACCTTCACGGCCGACGGTGACCACTGCGTGCTGGTCCTGACCCACGACCTGGCGCCCGCCTGGGCCGCCCATGCCGACCGCACGACCGCTGGCTGGACCTTGATCCTCGACAATCTGGCGACTGTCATGGAGACCGCATGAGCATCGAATTCATGGATCGACTGGTCGGCGACTGGACCTACGAAGGTCGCGGCGTCCCCGACGACGGCCCGATCCGCAGCGGAACCGAGACCGTGACGCGGCGCGGCGTATGGCTGGTGATCGAATCCGACGACGGCGCTCGCTTTCAGCTGGCGTTCGACGCCGAAACCGGCCGCGTCACCGGCGACTTCGTCAACTGGGACGACCCGGTTCTGTGGACCTATGACGGAGCGCTGGAGGGGGATCGCCTGATGCTGAACAGCCGTGGTCCCCGGATGGACGGTGGCGCCAGCGAGGCCCTCTATCAGGACGTCTGGTCGATCGTATCGCCGAACGAACGCGTGCTGACCGGCAGAGTGCTGGGCGCCGACGGCCAATGGCGGGAATTCACCACGACCCACTATCGCAGGCGGCTCGCATAATCCGCGTCACCGGGGGCTCGACCCCACGCGCCGGACCGGTCAAACTGCACAGCTAAGATACAGCGAGACCCCGTCATGCGCCACCTGATCGCCCTTTCCAGCCTGATCCTTCTGTCCGCCTGCGCCACCGCGCCCGCGACGACGCGTCCGGTCCCCGAGGGCCTGAAGGTGATGAGCGAGGGCTATCCCTATCCGGACGGCCCGTGCCGCCTGCTGGGCGAGACCTTCGCTACGTCCGAACTGCTGGACGACGGCGCCGACCTGCTGGGCTGCCCGTCCGACGCGATGAACGACCGCCGAGTCACGTCGGTCGGCCGCGTCGTCGGTCAGTTCGAAGGCGTCGTCCTGGTCTCCGTCCCCCAGGCGGCCAGCCGCTAGGACTCAGCGGGCGGCCCTCAGCGCCGCCTGCACCTTCAGCGCCTGCACCGTTTCGCGCACGTCATGGACGCGGACCATGCGGGCGCCGTGGCGAGCGCCTTCCAGCGCCAGGGCCAGCGAGCCGCCCAGCCGGTTGCCCGCGTCCGTCGCGGTGGGATCGACGCCCTGGATCGTGCGCTTGCGGCTGGCGGCGTACAGCACCGGAAAGCCCAGGGCGACCAGCCGATCCAGATGCGCGGTCAGCACCAGGTTGTGTTCCGTCGTCTTGCCAAAGCCGATGCCCGGATCCAGCCAGATCCTGCCGCGCGCCACGCCCGCCGCCATGGCCGCCTCCGCCCGCGCCGCCAGTTCCGTCGTCACCTCGGCTGTCACGTCGTCATAGGACGGCGCGTCCTGCATGGTGCGCGGCTCGCCCTTCATGTGCATCAGGATCACCTCGCAGCCCAGTTCGGCCGCGATCGCGGCGCTGTCGGGCGCGTGACCCAGGGCGCTGACATCGTTCCACATCGTCGCCCCGGCGGCGACGGCGGCTCGGGCGACGCCCGGCTTCATCGTGTCGATGGCGACAGGTCCGTCCCAGCGCGCGCGGATCGCGGCGACAACCGGCATGGTGCGGGCGATCTCCTCGTCCTCGCCCACCGGCGCGGCGCCCGGCCGGGTGCTTTCGCCGCCGATGTCCAGCACGTCCGCGCCCTGGTCGATCAGCCGCATCGCATGGGCCAGCGCCGCCTCGCGCGTCGCATGGCGCCCGCCGTCGGAAAAGCTGTCGGGCGTGACGTTGACGATGCCCATGACCAGCGGCGGTTTGATGGGCGATGGAGCGTTCATTCCACAGGGTCTCCCGGCGGCCGGTTTGACTTTCGGCGCGCCCGGCCCCAGCTTCTAGGTGTTATGGAACGTTTCGTCAGCCAGGCTCGACGCCTCACCCACGCGGGCCGCCGCGTCGAAGGCATTTAACCCGGAGCGGTCGGTCGAACGCCGTCGCCCGCTCCGGGCCGCCGTGCTTCGCCTTCTTCCATTTTCACACAGATCAGGACGCCCGCGCCGCCGTTTCGGCTGCGCCGGCCGACATGCGCGTCATGACCCACGACCCGTCTCCCTGCCCGACCTGCGCGCGCCATCCTTGCGCCTGCGCGCCCGCGCGGCCGGGCGCCGAGATTCTGCCTTTCCGCCGCCCGCCGCCCGTGGCGACGCCGGCTCCGCCTGACGACGGCGACGGCCCTTCGGCCGCCTGACCCTCTCAGCCACACACAAGAGATATTCCGATGAAGACCGCTTCCACCCGCGTCCCCGACGCTCTGCCCGCCATCATCCTGAGCCGTCAGGATTTCGACGCCCTGGACCGCCTGGTCGGCGATCTGCCGGGCGAAGGCCCCGCCGCCCTGCTGCAGCAGGAGCTGGACCGCGCCGAGGTCTGCGACCTGCGCGATCTCCCGAAAACAGCGGTGACCCTGAACCGCTGGCTGCACTATGTCGACGACCGCCATCCCGAAACCCGCCGCGTCCAGATCGTCATGCCGCGCGAGGCGGACATCGACACGGGCCGCATCTCGATCCTGTCGCACGTCGGCGCGGGCCTGATCGGCCTGACCGAGGGTCAGTCCATCGCCTGGCCCGACCCGGCCGGCGTGGTGCGCCGCCTGACCCCGGTGCTGGTCGAGGATCTGGACCCGATCGAGGCCGCGCCCGTCTGAAAGGCCATGCGCTGGAGCTGACCGATCCCTACCTCTCCCTCCCCGTCCCGGGGAGGGAGGTCGAAGCGAAGCGGAGACCGGGTGGGGAGGGCGTGGCGATGCCAAGGTGCGCCCGATCAGCCTTGCCGTCCCCACCCGACTTCGCCCTGCGGGCTCAGCCACCCTCCCCGGGACGGGGAGGGAGAGGGGTCGCGCCTCGCCTCTCACCCCACCTTGCCGATCAGTCCGCCCAGCGCCTCCAGATAGGCGGCGAAGGCCTTGCGTCCCGCAGGCGTGATCGAGGCGCGGGTCAGCGGCTTGTTGTTCACGAAGCTCTTGGCGATGGCGACATATCCCGCCTCCTCCAGCTTCTTCAGATGGACCGACAGATTGCCCTGGGTCGCCTCCAGCACGGTCTTCAGCTCGGTGAAATCGGCGCTCTCGGCATCGGCCAGATAGACCATGATCCCCAGCCGCATCCGGCCGTGGATCACCTCGTCGATCTGTCCCAGCGTGCTCAGGCTCATGACGGATCAGGCGGCCGTCCGCAGCCGGCGCGCGTCACGCACCATGATCCACCCCGGCAGGGCGAACAGCAGGAACAGCGCCGCCGTGCAGACGCCCAGATAGGCCTCGGGCTGGCGCACCAGCAGGCCCAGCGCGACCGCCGTCAGCCAGCCGCCCAGACCCACGGCCAGCATCCACGGCTTCTTCTTCAGGCTGAACGCCACGAACCAGGCCGCCGACTGCAGGGCGAACACCACAGCGGGGTAATACAGCCAGACGGCGAAGTCCTGATCCCGCGCCGCGCCGACGCCGAAGATCAGGATCACCGCCAGATTGGCCATGCCCGTGGCGCTGAACGCCGCGTTCAGGGTGCGGGTGACGACCGGCCCGGCCTTGTCGATCTTGCGATCCTGAATGGTCGCCCAGATCAGTATGGCGATCATGGCCACGGTGATCGACACGACGAAGGCCAGGTTCGCCAGGTCCGGCCATCGCACCCAGCCCATGATCTGGCCGATGTGGAACAGGCATTGACCGCCATACAGCAGCCCGCCCGCCAGATAGGCGACGCCCATGGTCATATGCCCCTTGCCCCCGCCCTCGACGATGGAGCGCAGGAAGGCCAGATCAGCCTCGGGCGAGCGGGATGTGTCGGACATGACGGCTTCCTCTGGACGAATCCCTGACGGGCGACCGGCTCTGCCCTTGGGGTGGACGAGCCGGTCGGGGTTGGCAAGCTATTCGGCGGGCGCCGGCAGCGCCGACGGCAAGGGCTTACGCCAAGGCACGCGGCGGCCATTCAGCCATTTGCCGATGAAGGTATGGCGCACCAGCAGCTCATAGGTCACCAGCGACACCGTCAGCACCCCGCCGACCACGGCGCCCAGCTTGGCGAACCACGGCCAGGGCAGATCCAGCACCAGCATCTGCCCGACCATCACCAGCGGCAGATGAACGATGTAGACCCAATAGGACGAGTCCACGAGATAGCGACGGACGGCGCTGCGACCCGATGCGAACCGCAGCGACAGGCCGACCAGGGCGAAGGCCGAGGCATAGACCGCCAGCGCATAGGTCCAGGCGACGACCGCCCGGTCGGAACCATCGGCGATGGGCGTCAGCTTGGGGGCCCAGCCGCCGGTCAGATAGAAGGCCGCGCCCCCCGTCAGCAGCGCCATCCCCGTCAGCGGCAGCCACGACTGCTCGATCCGCGCCAGCAGATCGCGACGACGATCCAGCAGCACCCCGACCGCAAATGCCATGCCGAACGCCAGCAGGGCGACGGCGTTGGGGATCACGCCATGGTCCGGCGTCGGAATGCCGAAGAAAGCGATCCAGTTCGGTAGGGTCCAGAACGCCCAGGCCAGCGGCGCGGCCAGCAGCAGCGGCGTCCACGGCCCGATCAGCAGCCCCGCCGCCCGGTTAGCCAAGCGCCCCACGACGCCCTTGCGATCCAGCGCCAGCACGGCCCGGCCGAACAGCAGCACGGCATAGAAGATCAGCAGCACCCACAAGAACCACAGATGGGTCCAGGGAAAGGTCCCGGCCGTCAGCGGCGGTGGCGGCGGCCCGTCGGTCGGCAGCGATCCGCCGTTGTCGTGCGCCGCCTTCCACAGCAGCACCGCGATGATGGCGCCCAGCACCACCCCCCAAAGGCTGGCCAGCGGCATGGCGATCCGGCTCAGCCGGTCCTTCGCGAACCCCCACCAGCCGCGTCGCTGCAACAGCATGTGCCCGAACAGGCCCGCGATCAGGAAGAAGGTCGTCATCCGGAACAGATGGATGGCGAAGAACAGCGCCCCCGCGACGGGCGACGTCTGCGCGTCCGGTACAATCCATACCGTCACCGGCAGATAGGACATGCTCGCGTGCAGCACGACCCCCAACAGCAACGCCCCGCCCCTCAGCGCGTCCAGCCCATGCAGGCGGTCCCCACGATCATTCTCCACACCCGACATGACGGCCTCCTCCGGTTTCGATGAGGGTGGTATCGCATAGACTGGTTTATTATGCAAACTAGTCTGACATAAGCCGAACGCTCTCCCTCCCCGTCCCGGGGAGGGTGGCTGAGCCCGCAGGGCGAGGCCGGGTGGGGGCGGCCAGGCTGAGCATCCACCGCGCCCAGCATCGCCGAACCCTCCCCACCCGATCTCCGCTTCGCTCCGACTAACCGCGCACCCCTCTCTCCTCCCCTGTTCACGGGGGAGGAGGACCACGAAGTGGTGGAGGGGGCGGAACCATGCGCTGCGCCTGAACTCGCCCCCATCACCCCGTCGCCCTGCGGGCTCCGCGTCCCCCTCCCCCGCTCCGCAGGGAGGATCAGACAAGAAAAAGGGGCGGGCCTTTCGACCCGCCCCTCATCATTCAACCCGTCGACCGGCTCAGGTGGTCGGCACGGCCGCCGCGACCGGGGTCTCGACCTCGGTCCCGTCCGACACCGGCGTCACCGGCACCGAGACGGACGGCCCGGCGTTGGGGAAGTTGTTCTCGTCGCGGTTCGGCGCGACGCCCTTCTCCAGCAGGTCCTTGATCTCCTCGCCCGACAGGGTCTCGTACTCCAGCAGGGCCTGGGACAGTTTTTCGTGGTCGCCGGCCTTTTCGGTCAGGATGCGGCGCGCCTCATCCCAGCCTTCGGTGACCAGGCGCTTGACCTCCTCGTCGATGATCCGCGCCGTCTCTTCCGAGACGTTCTGGCTGCGCGCCACCGAATGACCCAGGAAGACCTCTTCCTGGTTCTCGCCATAGGCCACGGTGCCCAGCTTGTCCGAAAAGCCCCAGCGCGTGACCATGGCCCGGGCCAGCTTGGTCGCCTGCTGGATGTCCGAACTGGCGCCCGAGGTGATGTTCTCCTTGCCGAAGATCAGCTCCTCGGCCACGCGGCCGCCGGCCATGATGGCGATCCGGTCGATCATCTGCTGGTATTTCATGGAATAGCGGTCGCCTTCCGGCAGTTGCATCACCATGCCCAGGGCCCGTCCGCGCGGGACGATGGTCGCCTTGTGCACCGGGTCGGCCATCTTGACGTTGATGGCGACCAGGGCGTGACCGGCCTCGTGATAGGCGGTCATGCGCTTCTCTTCCTCGTTCATGGCCATGGATTTGCGCTCGGCGCCCATCATGACCTTGTCCTTGGCGTCCTCGAAGTCGCGATGGGTGACCATGCGGCGGTCCTTGCGGGCCGCCATCAGCGCCGCCTCATTGACCAGATTGGCTAGGTCGGCGCCCGAGAAGCCGGGCGTGCCGCGCGCCAGGGTCTTCACATTGACGTCGGCGGCCAGCGGCACATCCTTCATATGCACGCGCAGGATCTTCTCGCGGCCCATCACGTCGGGGTTCGGCACCACCACCTGACGGTCGAAGCGGCCGGGACGCAGCAGCGCGGGGTCCAGCACGTCCGGACGGTTGGTCGCCGCGATCAGGATGATGCCCTCGTTGGATTCAAAGCCGTCCATCTCGACCAGCAGCTGGTTCAGCGTCTGCTCGCGCTCGTCGTTGCCGCCGCCCAGCCCGGCGCCGCGGTGGCGACCGACGGCGTCGATTTCATCGATGAAGATGATGCAGGGCGAGTTCTTCTTGGCCTGTTCGAACATGTCGCGCACGCGGCTGGCGCCGACGCCCACGAACATCTCGACGAAGTCCGAGCCCGAGATCGAGAAGAAGGGCACGCCCGCCTCGCCCGCCACCGCGCGCGCCAGCAGCGTCTTGCCGGTGCCGGGAGGGCCGACCAGCAGCGCGCCCTTGGGAATCTTGCCGCCCAGGCGCTGGAACTTGCCCGGATCCTTCAGGAAGTCGACGACCTCCTGCAGTTCGTCCTTGGCCTCGTCCACGCCGGCGACGTCGTCAAAGGTCTTGCGCCCCTTGTGCTCGGTCAGCAGCTTGGCCTTGGACTTGCCGAAACCCATAGCCCCGCGCGCGCCGCCCTGCATCCGGTTCATGATGAAGAACCACAGGCCGATCAGCAGCGCGAACGGCAGGATGCCGATCAGCAGGCTGACCCACCACGACTGGCGCACCGGCTTGATCTTCACCTCGGCGCCCGAGGCGCGGATGCGTTCGATCAGGGTGTCGTTCTGGAACGGCGTGGTGGTGGCGAACTTCTTGTCGTCCTTGGTCACACCGGTCAGATTCTCGCCGTGGATCTCCACCGACTTGATCTGGTTCGCATCGGTGGCGGCGACCAGTTGGGAATAGGTGATCGGCTCGGGCTTGCCGGCGGCCGCGCCCTTGGCCGGGTTCATCGCCCCGCCCTGGCTGATAGCCGCATAGACGGCCAGCACGCCCAGCAGGATCACGCTCCCCATCGCCAGATTACGCAGGTTCATTCGGGTCCTCGGTCGTTCGGCGGGGCAAAGCGCCCGGCCGGTCGTTGTTCAGCGTTCCGCAGAAAATAGGTCGTTCGGAGGCGATGCGCCATGCGCCGCGTCCGACAGATCGCCTTCATGCGTCGTTTCGTCCGTCGCCAGCCCCAGTCTTTCCCTGACCAGGGCCCGCACCTTGGCCACGCGCCATGCAAGAACCGGCCCGTCCGCATCGTCCCGCATCAGGACCGGCAGGCCGGGCCGCGCCGCCGCGGGCAAGCCCTGCAACGCCCGACGATCCGCCGGGTTCAGTCCCGCCAGTCGCCCGGCTGCGGGCAGGACGCGCCACCCCGCCTCGGCCGCCGTGATCTCGAACCGCCCGTCCCAGACGGCAGGCAGGTCGGGGATCAGCGCCAGCGTCGGCTCGCCCCGGCGGCCATACTCGCCCGCCTCGCGCATCAGCCGCACTGACGCGCCTTTCGCCTCGACCCGCGCCCCGCACAGCGCCGCCGTGAAATCCTGATCGCCCGCCAGCCGCGCCATCAGCGCCGCCAGCCGGTCCCCGCGCGGCGGAACGCACCCGCCCCCCGCGCACACCAGTCCCGCCGCCAGCGTCGCCGCCGCAACGTCGCGCGAAAGCGCCAGCACGCCGGCCCAAGCGAATTCAGCAGATAGCTCCCTTCCCCCTCGAGGGGGGAAGGGCCGGGGATGGGGGTGGGCGCGCAACGGCTCCGGATCACGCTCGGGAGGCGGCGCGGCCTCCTGCGCCCAACGCGTAAAAGCAGCGCCTTCACCCCCACCCAACCCTCCCCCCTCGAGGGGGAGGGCTTTCGTCAGCAGCGCCGCCCGCGCCCGGCTGCGCCCATAGGCCGGGTCGGCGTTGGCCGGGTCCTCGATCCAGTCCAGTCCGCGTCGGACCAGTTCATCCCGCAGCGCCGCCCGTGACACGTCCAGCAGCGGCCGCAGCAGCATCAGCCCCCGCCCCGCCGGCCACGCCGGCGACGGCGCCCATTCCCGCACCCGGCCCAGGGTCGAGCCCTCGGCCCGCATCCATTCGGCTTCGGCAATATCGTCGGCGGTATGGGCGAACAGCACCACCTTCGCCCCCGCCCCCCGCGCCGCCTCGGCGATCAGCGCATGCCGCGCCGCCCGCGCCCGCGCCTGTACGCCCGGCCCGCCCTGCGGCCGATCCCAGCGCAGCGCCCGCCAATCGGCGCCCAGCGCCCGCGCCGTCTCGCCCGCGCGGCGGGTCCAGTCGGCGCTGTCGGGGTTCAGTCCGTGATCGACGGTCAGGGCCAGCAGTCGCCGCCCGCGCGCCCTGGCCCAATCGGCCGCCAGCGCCAGCAGGGCGACGGAATCGCCGCCACCGGACAGGGCCAGCGCCACGGGCCGCACAACGTCGCGCTCCAGCCGGGCGTCCAGCCGCGCCCACACGGCGTCGGTCAGAAAATCGGACGTCGCCGCCGCCTCAGCTACAGGCCGCGCGGGTGCGCAGCTGGGTCGCGCGAGTCTTCAGCGCGGCCGGCGCCGGTTCGGCATAGCGGCGCGTGAACTCGCCCAGCGCCGCGCAGGCCTGGGTCTTGCGGTCCGTCTCGACCAGGGCCGTCGCCAGTTTCAGCGTCGCCTCGCCCGCCCAGCCGACGCGCGGCCAGCCCGACAGGGCGGCGGCATAGGCTTGGACCGCGCCCGAATGGTCGTTCTGCGACACGCGCAGGTCGCCCAGGCGATAGTTGGCCTCGCGCGCCTCGGGCGTGTCGGGCCAGGTCACCACCACCACCTGCAGCGCGCGGTCGGACCGCGCCGGGCTGGTCGCGGCCAGGCGCGTCGCCGCGATCAGGTCCTGGCCGGCGTTGCCGGTGGGCGAGTTGGCGACGATCGGGGCGCTCAGCTCCGCCGCCTCGCGCGCCTCGGCCTCCATCTTGTCGACCCGCGCCTCGGAATCGTTCAGCCGGTTGCGCAGGGCGGCGTTGTCGCGCGTCGCCTCGTCGGCGGCGAAGGACAGCCGCTCCAGATCGCCGTTCACCCGCTGGAAGCTCTGCTCCAGATCCTGCAGGCGGCGGTCCAGACTGGCCACCCGGCCCTGCAGGGCGATGACCTCGGGATCGGGCTCGACCAGAACCGGCTGGCCCGCCGCATTGCGCTGCGTCACCGCGCGCTCCAGCCGGCGCACGTTGCGGTCCAGCTGGTCCAGCCGCCGCTTGTCCCACTGGACCGGCTCCATCGGCGTGGTCTGGGCGACCGTCATGCCCGCGATCAGGGTCAGGCCGATGGCGGTCGAGATCGCCGCCCGGCTGCGAAGGAAGGAAGGAAGCTTCAGCGTCATGGGATCACGCAACCACCGTTTTAAGGCCGCCGCAAGGCGTGCTCAGTGTCCAAGGCCCAGATACAGGATCGCCGTCAGGAAAAGCCCCAGCACGATGTTGCAGAACACCACCAGCGCCGCCGTCCGCCAGGTCGCCGAAAAGATCGTCAGACCATAGGCGCCTTTCAGCTGGGCGAACATGTGCGCGGGGATCGACAACAGGCCCGCAGTAACGACCAGGGCGCCGAACCAGCCGCCGACCCATGTGCTGACCATCCCCGACACCACCATGACCATCAGCAGCATGGCCATGAAGGTCAGTGAATACAGGACGAACACCCCGTGGTCGTACAGCGTCGGCCCGCGCCGCCACAGGAACAGCAGCGCCATGAAGGGGATGGAGAACGGCGCCAGCAGGAACGCGAATTTGTACATCGTCTGCTGCAGCTTATAGAGCGCCAGATCCGGATTCTGCAGCTTCTTCAACAGGGTGGCGCCAAAGCCGTGGCCGCCGGGCCTGGCGTCCTGGCCCATCACCGTCATCTTGACCTGGCCGTCGTGGCTTTCACCGCTCTTGGCCAGGTCCTTGATGTTGGCCTGCCAGCTGCCGGGCTTCAGTCCATCGGTGCGCACGTCGCCGCTCTGGCCCGCCAGCCGCTCGCGCTGGGCCGCCACCGCCCGCTCGGCCGCCGCCAGGGCGACGCCGGACACGCGGCTGGGGTCCGCCGCAACATCGGCCCGCGTCTCGACCAGCGCCTTTTCCGCGGCGGCCAGGTTCGCCCGCTGCTCGGCCACGTCCATCTTCACCGCCGCCCCCTCGTACTGGGGCATGAAGCTGAGGGCGAAGAACATGACGAAGACGGTGAACAGGAACATCGCCAGCGGCGAGACATAGCGGGTCCGTTTCCCCTCGACCCATTCGCGCGTCAGCTTGCCGGGGTTCAGCCACAAAAGCGGCAGCGTGCGCCAGATGCGGGCGTCGAAATGCATGACGCCGTGCAGCACCTCTTCCAGCAGGTGGTGCAGGGTGCGGTGCACATGGGTCGCCTGGCCGCAGTTGGCGCAGAAATTGCCGCTCGTCTCGGCGCCGCAGTCGGCGCAGGCGCCGTGGCTGTCGTCGCCCGCGTGGCCGGTCGGCTTCTCGATCGCGCCCGCGATCAGCCCGCCCGTCACCGCCCCGCCGGCCGCCTCGATGTCCATCACCCGATCCCTTTCCGGCCCCATCCGGATTCGGCCGGACCTTGCCGCCGGCGCCGCGCTCTAACAAGAGCGCCCCTGCAAGCGCGCAAAGAAAAAGGCGCCGGCCGAAGCCGACGCCTTCATTCCGTCAGACCCGTCGCCGGATCAGCGCGTCACGGCGCCCGAGACGATGGCCGTGTGGGCGTTGCGGTTGCGGGCCCACGACTCCTCGTTCGACCCTTCGGCGATCGGGCGCTCCTTGCCGTAGCTGATGGTGTCGATGCGGCCGGCGGGCACGCCGCGGTCGACCAGATAGCTGCGGACCGACTCGGCGCGGCGGGCGCCCAGGGCCAGGTTGTATTCGCGGGTGCCGCGTTCGTCGGCGTTACCCTCGATGCGGATGCGCACGGCCGGATAGCGCTGCAGCCACTGGGCCTGGGCGTCCAGGCGCGGATAGGCTTCCGAACGGACCTGATAGCTGTCCAGGTCGAAATAGACGCGGTCGCCGATGTTGACGACGAAGTCCTGCTCCGACCCCGGAACCGCCGCGCCGATGGCGCCGCCGTCGACCGGGCCGGTCGGGTTGGTCGGATACTGCGGGTTCGACGGCGCGGTGGTGCCGCCCGGGGTCGCGGGCTCGGGCTTCGGACGCGGGGCGCAGGCGGTCACCGCGGCCACGGCCAGGGCAACGGCCGACAGGCGGGCGAGGGTGTTGATCTTCATCGGTCGTCTCCTAGTCGTCACGGTCTTCGGGGCGGTCGCCCCAAAAGCTTTGCTATACTGGCGTGCTAGCCGTCCCACGTGGCGGACGCCAGCGGCGATAACGCACAGTTGACCGTTTCGGCTCCGCAAGTGATCGCCGGCCGGCGAACGTCGTCAGGTGGCGGGTGTCAGCTGGGGCAGCTGTCCGGGCCCTGGCCGATGCCCAGGCTGGCCGACGGCGCATCCAGCAGCGGCGACCAGGCCGGGTCCGCCCCGCGTCCGTCATAGCCCGCCTGCGCCACCACCCGGCCGGACAGATCGACGGTCCACAGGCGCGTGTCCCCGCCCGGCGACTGGCGCGCGAACATCACATAGCGGCCGTTGGGCGCCCAGGACGGGCCTTCCTCGAAATAGCTGGACGACAGCAGGCGCTCGCCCGAGCCGTCGGCGTTCATCACCCCCGTATGGAAGCGCCCGCCCGACTGTTTGGTGAAAGCGATCATGTCGCCGCGCGGGCTCCACGTCGGCGAGGTGTACAGCCCGCCCCCGCGCGAGATCGCCCGCTGGCCCGAGCCGTCGGCCCGCATCACATACAGGCGCGCGCTGCCTGACCGGTCCGAGTTGAACACGATCATCGAACCGTCGGGGCTGAACGAGGGCGAGGTGTCGATGCCCGGATCGCTAGTCAGGCGCGACAGCTGCCGCGTCCGCAGGTTCATCACATAGACGTCGGTGTTGCCGCCCCGGATGATCGAGAAGGCGACCCTGGACCCGTCGGGCGAAAAGCGCGGCGCCAGCACCTGGCCATCGAACTCGCCCAGGCTTTCGCGGCGGCCCGTCGACAGATTGTACAGGTAGATGCGGCTGTAATCCTTGCCCAGCGCCACATAGGTGATCTCGTCCGGATTGGCGGCCGAGAAGCGCGGCGACATGATGATCTCGTCGCCCTGGGTCAGATAGACAGGGTTGTAGCCGTCCTGGTCGACGATCGACAGGCGGCTGCGCTTGTTCAGCTGGCTGCCGCTCTCGGACACATAGACAACGCGGGTGTCGAAGAAGCCCGCCTCGCCGGTCATGCGCTGATAGACGATGTCCGAAATCTTGTGCGCGATCCGGCGCCACTGCTCGGGCGTGGCGGTGAACTGATAGCTGACCAGCTGGCACTGGCGGTACGGGTCGTACAGGCGGAAACCGACGTCGTTGCGCCCGTCCGCACGCGGCGTGACCGAGCCGTACAGCACCGCCTGGGCGCCGATGGCCGTCCACTGCGGGAAGTTCGGCGCATTGGCCACCGTCAGCCCGGTCTCGACGAAGCTGGCCGGATCCAGCGGATCGAAGAAGCCCGACCGCCGCAGGTTGGCGCGCACCACGCCCGAAATCTCCGACCCGCTCTGGCCGCTGAACGGGGCCACGGCGATCTGCAGCGGCTTCAGCACGCCCTGGTCGATCTCGACCTCGACCGGGCCGGTCCGGCCGCCCGGAACCTGGGCCTGGCCCGCCGTCGCCGCCAGAGTCGACGTCAGCGCAGCCAACGCCAGCGCGGCGGTCGAGACGAGAAGACGGTTCAGACGCATGGGGGGCTCCCGGTATCCAGAGACGATGTCCGTCCTTATCGCCGGACGGCGCTTCAAGCGCCAGCTTCCCGTCGATTGGGGCGACAATCGGGCTGCGCCTCCGTTCCTGCCGGCGCTTGCTCCCCCCGACGACGCAGTCCACCGTCTCCGGTTCGATGCGTGTTCGCGGGGAGGCGGACCTGAAATGACGACGATAGACTTGGGCCTGATCCAGCCGGTGGCGGCGGCCATGGTCGCGGGCGGGCTGATCGGGGTCGAACGGACCTATCACGGCCACCCGGCCGGTTTCCGCACCCACATCATGGTCTGCCTGACTTCCTGCGTCCTGATGCTGGCGGCCATGCACCAGTCGACCTGGGCCTTCACCGCCCTGCCCGGCCAGAACGTCGTCATCGACCCGACCCGGATGTCGCACGGCCTGCTGACCGGTATCGGCTTCCTGTGCGCCGGGGTCATCTTCCGCGAGGGCTTCTCGGTCCACGGCCTGACCACGGCGGCCAGCCTGTGGACCACCTCGGCCATCGGCGTGATGTTCGGCGTGGGCATGACCCAGCTGGCCCTGGTCGCCGCCGGCGCGACCCTGCTGGTCTTGGCCATCCTGCGCTTCCTCGACGCGCGCCTGCCGCACGTGGGCGTCATGGACGTGACCTTGCGCTGGCCCGTCGGCGCCGCCCCGTCCGAGACCGCGCTGAAGGCCCTGCTGGACGAGGCCGGCATTCGCGCCGTCCGCATCGGCCACGTCCAGAGCCACGATGGGAAAATCCACGAGCATCACATCAAGGCCCGCGGCCGCATGCCCCTGAACGTCGACGGCCTGGTCCGCCGCCTGGCCGACCGCAGCGAACTGGCCGGCTTCTCGGTCATGCCCAGGGATGATTGACGACTGATTTCGCCCGGTCATTGTCCGGTAACCGTCTTTGCGGCATGACTGGAACGGATGGCGAACGAACCGACTCGAATCCTGGGGCTGGACCCCGGTCTGCGACGCACCGGCTGGGGCGTCGTCGTGGCCGAGGGGTCGCGCCTGCGCTGGATCGCGCACGGAGTCGTCGCCCCGCCCGAGGGCGCGCCCTTCTCCGAGCGGCTGCTGCACCTGCTGGACGGCGTCGGCGCCATCTGCGCCGATCACGGCTGTGACGAGGCGGCGGTCGAGGAAGTCTTCGTCAACATGAACCCTGCTTCGACGCTGAAACTGGGTCACGCCCGCGCCGCCGTCATGCTGGCGCCCGCCCGCGCCGGGCTTTCGGTGGCCGAATACTCCACCACCCTGATCAAGAAGGCCGTCGTCGGCGCCGGCCATGCCGACAAGAGCCAGATCGCCTTCATGGTCAAACGCCTGCTGCCCGGCGCCGGAGAGGTCAGGGCCGACGCCGCCGACGCCCTGGCCGTCGCCATCGCCCACGCCCACCTGCGGCGGATGAAGACCCTGGCCGTGCGAGGCGCCGCATGATGGCATCTACCTCAATCCTCCCCCGTTCACGGGGGAGGGGGACCATGCGCAGCATGGTGGTGGGGGCGACCTCAAGCGCTGTGGGTGGGTTTGCCCCCTCCACCGCTGCGCAGGGGAGGATCAGCCGATGATCGGTCGTCTTAGAGGCGTTCTGGCCGAGATCGGCGAGGCGGAATGCCTGATCGACTGCGCCGGGGTCGGCTATCTGGTCACCTGCGGGGCGCGCACCCTGCAACGCCTGCCCGCGCCCGGCGATGAGGCGATCCTGCATATCGAAAGCCAGTGGAGCCAGGACAACGGCCCGCGCCTGTACGGCTTCCTGACCCGTGACGAACGCCGCGCCTTCACCCTGCTGCTGGCCATCCAGGGCGTCGGGCCGAAAGCGGCGCTCAGCGTTCTGGACGTGCTGCCGCCCGGCGAACTGGCGTCCGCCGTCGCGCGTGAGGACAAGGCCGCGGTCGGCCGCGCCAACGGCGTCGGCCCCAAACTGGCCCTGCGCATCGTCACCGAGCTTAAAGGGAAACCGCTGGGCGACGCCCACTTCGCCCCGACCGCGCCCGGCGTGCATGTCGAGGTCGCGCCCCCGCCGCCCAGCCTGACGGGCGAGGCCGTCGCCGCCCTGCTGGGCCTCGGCATCGCCGAGGTCAACGCCCGCCGCGCCGTCGACCAGGCCCTGATCCGCCTGGGCGACGACGCCGACCTGTCCGCCGTCATCCGCGCGGCGTTGCAGGAGCTTGGGCGGTGACCCCCTCATTCCGCTCATCCCCGCGGAGGCGGGAACCCAGTTCCTTGGCCACGAACGCCGACGCCTGCTATTGCGCGCGGATGATCGGAACGGGTCGTCGCGGCGCTCAAACCTGGGTCCCCGCCTCTGCGGGGATGAGCGGTCATCATGAGTGACGAGCGCATCATCTCCGCCGCCCCCGCCCCCGGCGAACAGTACGACCGCGCCCTGCGGCCCCAGACCCTGTCCGAATTCGTCGGCCAGTCGGCGGCCAAGGGCAATCTGAAGGTCTTCATCGACGCCGCGCGCGGGCGGTCCGAGGCGCTGGATCACGTCCTGCTGTTCGGCCCGCCCGGTCTGGGCAAGACCACACTGGCCCAGATCGTCGCCCGCGAACTGGGCGTCGGCTTCCGCGCCACCTCCGGCCCGATCCTGGCCAAGGCGGGCGACCTGGCCGCCATCCTGACCAATCTGGAACCGCGCGACGTCCTGTTCATCGACGAGATCCACCGCCTGAGCCCGGCGGTCGAGGAGATCCTGTATCCGGCGATGGAGGACCATGTTCTGGACCTGATCATCGGCGAGGGCCCCTCGGCGCGCAGCGTCCGCATCGACCTGGCGCCTTTCACCCTGGTCGGCGCCACGACCCGCGCGGGCCTGCTGGCCACGCCGCTGCGCGACCGCTTCGGCATTCCGCTGCGACTGGAATTCTATTCCGCCGACGAACTGACCGCTGTCATCCGCGGCGCCGCGCGCAAAATGGGCGCCGCGATCAGCGAGGACGGCGCCATGGAGATCGCCCGCCGCTCGCGCGGTACGCCCCGGATCGCCGGCCGTCTGTTGCGCCGGGTGCGCGACTTCGCCGACGCCGAGGGCGCCGCCGCCATCGACCGCCTGGCCGCCAGCCGCGCCCTGGCCCGGCTGGAAGTCGACGAGGCCGGCCTGGACAGCCTGGACCGCCGCTTCCTGAAGGCCCTGATCGACAACTACGGCGGCGGCCCGGTCGGCATGGACACATTGGCGGCGGCGATCGCCGAGGCCCGCGACGCGGTCGAGGACGTGATCGAGCCCTATCTGCTGCAACAGGGCTTCATCCAGCGCACCCCCCGCGGCCGCATGGCCTGCGCCCGCGCCTACGAACACCTCGGCCTCGAAGCCCCGCGCCAACCGCCGACCTCCCCCGACCTGTTCGGCGGAAAATAGACGCCACGCCTCTCCCTCCCCGTCCCGGGGAGGGTGGTCGGAGCGAAGCGGAGACCGGGTGGGGAGGGCTTGGCTGATCAGACGCCCCCTCAATCCTCCCCCGTTCACGGGGGAGGGGGACCGCGAAGCGGTGGAGGGGGCGGACCCACCCGCAGCGCCTGAAGCTCGCCCCCACCACCCCGTCGCCTTTCAGGCTCCGCGGTCCCCCTCCCCCGCTCCGCAGGGGAGGATCGCTCCACGCCTGGACACTGCCCCCCTTCACCCCGCCCCCGAACCCCGGCATCATCCGTCGTCGAGGAGGCTTCATGGCGCGTCGCACCATCACGATCCAACGGCTGATCGCCGTCCTCGGCGTCGCGGTCCTGCTGCTCGGCGCCCTCAGCCTGTACGCCGTCAGCCAGGGCGCCCGTTTCGGACCCGATCAGCCGACGGCGTCGCAGCGCGCCCTGGCCCAGCTGCGCGAACAGCTGGGGCCGACGGCCGAGCTGCGCTATGTCGAGCCGGGCTCGGGCCGCGCTCTGTGCGGCTATGGCGGCCTGCACGGCGCCAACCGCGCGGTCGCCTTCGTCTCGCGACCCGGCCGCATCCTGCTCAGCGACGATCCGCTGGGGGCCGAGTTCCGCGATCTGCGCGACCGCTTCTGCCCCGGCTTCAACCGCGCGCCGCCTCCGGCCGCCTGAGACCCGTCATGACCGACCACCCCACCCTGGGCCGTTTCGAGGGCCACGCGCATCTGTTGCCCGTCCGCGTCTATTATGAGGACACCGACTTCACCGGCCTGGTCTATCACGCCAACTACGTCCGCTATTTCGAGCGCGGGCGGTCGGACTTCCTGCGGCTGGCGGGCATCGGCCATGCCGAGCTTCTGGACGGCGATCGGCCACTGGCCTTCGTCGTGTCGCAGATGGCGCTGAAATTCATCCGCCCCGCCCGCATCGACGACGCCCTGGTGGTCCGCACCGTCTACGAAAGCTTCAGGGGCGTCCGGCTCAAGGTCCGTCAGGCGGTTGAGCGCGACGGCGAGGTCCTGTGCACGGCCGAGGTCGAGGTCATCTGCATCCATCTGGACGGCCGCCCCCGCCGTCCCACGCCGGGCCTGGTCGAAAAGATCGGCCCGCTGCTGGCCGAGCGCTGAGGCGGGTCTGCGACAGACTTTCGATCAAGCGACCACGCGCGATCACGCGCCCGCCTAGGATGCGGGGGTCAACGATGCGGAGCCCCTCATGAAGACCCTGCCGACACTCATGATCGTCGCAGCCCTGGCGGCGCCCCATGGCGTGCGCGCCTTGCCGATGGCCCAGATCGCGCCCGACGCCCCGTCGGACGAAACCGCCGTCGTGTGCCAGAGCCTGCGAACCGAACGGGCCGCGCTTCTGGAGCGGCGGCAAGAGCTTCAGGCCCAGTTGGGCGGCGCCGTCCAGGGGGTGGAGCAGAA
>Ga0160449_1000462_pt1 | contig 25157 bp, 19 predicted proteins | sample HID1975I_E1MG_FD_108216 | JGI IMG/M metagenome (GOLD analysis project Ga0160449, IMG submission 108216) | Enriched soil microbial communities from UW Madison campus, WI, USA - HID1975I_E1 MG | ecosystem: Environmental > Terrestrial > Soil > Unclassified | place: USA: Madison, Wisconsin...
CACCATGCTGGGCATGGCGCTGACCGGCAAGGTCGCCCCGTACAAGCTGTCGTTCGGCCCGATGCCCGGCGACATCTATCACGTGCCGTTCCCCAACGCCACGCAAGCCATCAGCGTGGCCGATTCGCTCAAGGCGCTGGACCTGCTGTTCAAGTGCGACATCGACCCCAAGCGTGTCGCCGCCATCATCATTGAACCGGTGCAAGGCGAAGGCGGTTTCAACATCACCCCGCCCGAACTGATGAGCGCGCTGCGCAAGATCTGCGACGAGCACGGCATCCTGCTGATCGCCGACGAAGTGCAAACCGGCTTTGGCCGTACGGGCAAGCTCTACGCCATGGAACACCACTCGGTGCAGGCTGACCTGATCACCATGGCCAAGAGCCTGGGCGGCGGCTTCCCGATCTCGGGCGTGGTCGGCCGCGCCGACGTGATGGACGGCCCGGCCGCTGGCGGCCTGGGCGGCACCTACGCCGGCAACCCGCTGGCCGTTGCCGCGGCGCACGCCGTGCTGGACGTGATTGCCGAAGAAAAGCTGTGCGATCGCGCCAACGTGCTGGGCGAGAAGCTGCGCGCCCACCTGGAAGGCCTGCGCGCCAAGGTGCCGGGCATTGCCGATGTGCGCGGCCTGGGTTCGATGGTGGCGCTGGAACTGAACGACGCCAGCGGCAAGCCGGACGCCGAAGCCGTCAAGCGCGTGCAAGCGCGCGCGCTGGAACAAGGGCTTATCCTGTTGAGCTGCGGCGTCTATGGCAACGTGCTGCGTTTCCTGTACCCGCTGACCATCCCCGACGCGCAATTCGACCGCGCGCTGGCGATTCTGTCCGACGCATTGGCAGCGTAACGATCACGGCCTGAACCCTTTATTCAGGGGGCCACGGGCACGGTAATTGCGGGCGTCGCGGAGTTATCCGCCGCGCCCGCTAGTGCTTACGGGCCCCGCTGAATCCCCATCAAGGAGACTTCAATAATGACCGCATTGACTCATCCCCTGTCGCGCCCGGATCTGCTGCGCGACGCCTGCTACATCGACGGCAAGTGGGTTGGCGCCGGCAACGGCGCGTCGATCCCGGTGGACAACCCCTCCACCGGCAAGACCATCGTGTCCGTGCCCAAGCTGGGCCGCAAGGAAACCGAACAGGCCATCGCCAGCGCGCAAGCCGCGCTGCCCGCCTGGAGCGCCAAGACCGGCAAGGAACGCGCCGCGATCCTGCTGAAGTGGTCGCAACTGATGATGCAGAACCAGCAAGACCTGGCCGCCATCATGACGTCCGAACAGGGCAAGCCCGTGACCGAAGCCGCGGGCGAAATCGCCTACGCGGCCTCGTTCCTGGAATGGTTCGCCGAAGAAGCCAAGCGCATCGACGGCGACGTGCTGCAAAGCCCCAAGGCCGGCCAGCGCCTCCTGGCGTTGAAGCAGCCCATCGGCGTTACCGCCGCCATCACGCCGTGGAACTTCCCGGCCGCCATGATCACCCGCAAGGTCGGCCCGGCGCTGGCCGCCGGCTGCACCATGGTGGTCAAGCCCGCCCAGCAGACCCCGCTGACCGCGCTGGCGCTGGCCGTGCTGGCTGAAGAAGCCGGCGTGCCCGCGGGCGTGTTCCACGTCATCACCGGCAGCTCGCGCGATATCGGCGCCGCCCTGTGCGAAAGCGACGTGGTGCGCAAGCTGAGCTTCACGGGTTCCACCGAAGTGGGCCGCACGCTGATGGAGCAATGCGCCCCCACCATCAAGAAGCTGTCGCTGGAACTGGGCGGCAACGCGCCGTTCATCGTGTTCGACGACGCCGACCTGGACCGCGCCGTTGACGGCATCCTGGCCTCCAAGTACCGCAATGCCGGCCAGACCTGCGTCTGCGCCAACCGCATCTACGTGCAAGCCGGCGTGTACGAGGAAATCGCCAAGCGCCTGGTCGCCAAGGTCGAAGCCATGAAGGTCGGCGACGGCTTTGCCGATGGCGTGACGCAAGGCCCGCTGATCGACAAGAACGCCATTGAAAAGGTGCAGGAACACATCGCCGACGCCACTTCGCACGGCGCCAAGGTCATTGCCGGCGGCAAGCCGCATGCGCTGGGCGGCACGTTCTTTGAACCGACCGTGGTGCGCGACGTCACGCAGTCGATGCGCTTTGCCACCGAAGAAACCTTCGGCCCGGTGGCCCCGCTGTTCCGCTTCGAAACCGAAGAAGAAGTCATCGGCATGGCCAACGACACCATCTTCGGCCTGGCCGCCTACTTCTTCACCCGCGACTACGCCCGCATCTGGCGCGTGTCGGAAGCGCTGGAGTACGGCATCGTCGGCATCAACACCGGCCTGATCTCCAACGAAGTCGGCCCGTTCGGCGGCGTCAAGCAGTCGGGCCTGGGCCGTGAAGGCTCGAAGTACGGCATCGAGGAATACCTCGAAATCAAGTACCTGTGCGTGGACCTGGGCGCCTAAGCCCCAAGCGGTGCGCGGCGCTCGCCGCGCATCGGGGATAAGCGGTTTTCAACGCCGCTTATCCCCAACAACTGTGGACAACCCGGCCGATAAGTCCTGCATAGCCCGGAAAAGTCCTTTCAATCCAGTCACTTGCGAATCGCGATCAAATGCCGCCCAGGCGTGATAGATTTGCGCGTTCCCTGGATGGATCCGTATGAGCAAAACCTTCTCCCTTGAGGACACCCGCAAGCTGGCCGCCGTGCTGGCCGAAACGGCCCTGGCTGAGGTCATGCCGCGCTTTCGCAACCTGCCCGAAGGCTCGGTGCGAGGCAAGAGCTCGCCGCGTGACCTGGTGACCGACGCGGACGAAGCCGCCGAACGCATGATCGGCGCGCGCCTGGCCAAGCTGCATCCGGGCGCCGTGCTCATCGGCGAAGAAGCCTCCGCGCGCAACCCCGCGCTGCTGAACATGCTGGTCGACGCCGACCTGGCCTTTCTGATCGACCCCATCGACGGCACCCGCAACTACGTGGCGGGCCTGCCCTTGTTCGGCATGATGATCGCGGCCTGTCACCGCGGCGACGTGATCGCCGGCGTGATCTACGACCCCGTCAACCGCGACAGCGCGCTGGCCGTGCGCGGCGAAGGCGCCTGGATGGAATACGACAACGGCCGCCGCGTGCCGCTGACCGTGGCCGCCCCCGCGCCGCTGGAAGACATGGACGGGCTGATCTCCACGGGCGCCCTGCCCGAGCCGCTGCGCACCACCGTCAACAGCCACCTGTCGCGCCTGGCCAGCACCTCGTCGCTACGCTGCGCCGCGCACGAATACCGCATGTTGGCGGCAGGCCATTGCCACATTGCGCTGTACAACCAACTGACCGCCTGGGACCACGCCGCCGGCTGGCTGCTGCACCGCGAAGCGGGCGGCTACGCGGCACGCTTCGATGGCTCGCCCTACAAGCCCACGCATCGCACGGGCGGCTTGTTGTACGCGCCAGATGCCGGCAGTTGGCATGCCGCGCGTAAAGCGTTGTTGGGCGAGGGGCTGGAAGGGGCTGAGGGCTGAAAATGTCCGCCGTCAGCTTCGGGGCCAGGCCTACAGCAACGTTGAACGCGATATGGGGCAATGCGGCGGCCAGATTGGACAAAATTCGCTGAGCAGCGAATATGCCCGTTCTGCCGAAAAACCCGGGTATTCCCTAGGGATTTATCCACAGTTCCTGTGGACAACCCTATGGAAAGGTCTGTAACGGCGCGAAAAATCCCTGACAGGGCAAGCACTTGCTTAGACCGGTCAAAAACCGGCCGGTTACAGGTGGGCTTACAGCGCGTCCAACGCCAGGGCGCAAGGCTGTTCCACCTTCAGGGTCAAGAGGCTGTCGGCCCGGGTGCGGCCCAGATTGATGGCGGCGATGGGCATGCCGTTGCGCGACGCTGCCGTCACGAAGCGGTAGCCCGAATACACCATCAACGACGAGCCCACCACCAGCACCGCGTCGGCGTTCATCAGGCCGGCGTTGGCGCGGTCGACGCGGTCACGCGGGACGGTTTCGCCAAAGAAGACCACATCGGGTTTGACGATGCCGCCGCAGCGCGGGCACGGCGGCACGATGAATTGCGAGAAATCCTGGCCGTCCAGGTCGGCGTCACCGTCCGGCGCATCAGAGGCGTCCAGCAAGGCCCACGCGGGGTTGCTGTGTTGCAGTCGGTCTTGCCAGTCGTGGCGGCCGCCGCGCCAGTCGCATTGCATGCAGCGCACTTCGTCCAGCCGGCCATGCAGGTCCACCACATCACGGCTGCCGGCGGCGGCATGCAGGCCGTCCACGTTCTGGGTGACCAGCACGCTGAGGCGGCCTCGCGACTCCAGCCGCGCCAGCGCCCGGTGCGAATCGTTGGGCTTGACCTGGCCAAAGCGGCGCCAGCCCACCATGCTGCGCGCCCAGTAACGGGCGCGCGCCAGTTCCGTGCCCATGAAGGTTTGCAGCGTCATGGGCGGCGAACGTTTCCATTCGCCTTCCGTGTCGCGATAGTCGGGGATGCCGGAATCGGTGCTGACGCCCGCCCCCGTCAACACGAACAGCCGCGGGTGGCGGTCGACAAAGCCGCGCAACGCGGCCAGATCCGAAACTTGCGTATTCATGGTGGCCCGCTGCAATCAACCGCCCAAGCCGCAGTCGGGCATGTCGCTGACCAGGCTGGCCTGGGTGACGTTGCTGCCCGGCGGCACGCTGCGCGTCAGCCAGACGTTGCCGCCAATGGTCGACCCCTTGCCGATCGTGACGCGGCCCAGGATCGTGGCGCCCGCGTAGATCACCACGTCGTCTTCGATCAACGGGTGGCGCGGCAAGCCCTTTTTAAGCTCGCCGTTTTCGCCGGGCGGGAAGCGCTTGGCGCCCAGGGTCACCATTTGATAGAGCCGCACGCGGTCGCCGATGATGGCCGTTTCGCCGATGACGACACCCGTGCCGTGGTCGATGAAAAAGCTGCGGCCGATGGTGGCGCCGGGATGGATGTCGATGCCGGTGTCGGCATGCGCGATTTCGGCCACGATACGAGCCAGCATCGGCACGTTCAGCCGATACAGCACGTTGGCCAGGCGGTGGTGGATCATCGCCGCCACGCCGGGATAGCACAGCAGCACTTCGTCCACGCTGTGCGCGGCCGGGTCGCCCTGGTAGGCGGCGGTCACGTCCAGGTCCAGGGCGGCGCGCACGCGCGGCAGCTCGGCGCCGAACTGGCGCACGATTTCGATGGCGCGCCGCTGGGTCTCGGCCGGGTCGACATGTTCATGGCGGCCCACGTATTGCAGTTCAAGGCAGACCTGATGCAACAGCGCGTCCAGCGCGGCGCCGATGGTGTGGCCCACATAGAAGTCTTCGACTTCCTCGCGCAGATCGATGGGGCCCAGCCGCATCGGGAACAAGGCGCCACAGAGGTCCTTGATGATCTGGCGCAGGCTTTCCTGGGACGGGAATTCACGCAGGCCCGAGTCTTCGCGCAGGCGGCCACGCGGGCCGCGCCAGGCGACGCGCGCTTCGCGCAAGCCGGACACGATGCTGTCCAGGTTCCAGTGGGCGGGAGGAAGGTGGGTGGGCCCGTTCATTGGGACTGCCCCTGGCGGTTGCGGGGGAGCCCGGGCTGGGAATGGGTTTCAAACATGGAAGTGCCTCGCTGACGGTGCTACGCAATAGTCCCGTCAACTGTAACCGCTGGCGCCCCTTTTCCGGAAAACCTCCGATATGGCGTCGGGGTTATGCGGCCGCCTGGCTTGGCTCGTCCGGGGCGTAGCCCAGCGGATTGCCTTGCTGCCAGCGCCAGCCGTCGGCGCACATGGCGGCCACGTCGTAGGTACTGCGCCAGCCCAGCAGCGACTCGGCAAGCGTAGGGTCGGCCCAGGTGCGCGCCACGTCGCCGGGTCGTCGAGCCAGGGTCTGCAAGGGAATCCGGCAGCCACTGGCCTGTTCAAACGCGCGCACCAGTTCCAGCACGCTGGTGCCCCGACCCGTGCCCAGGTTCACCGCAATAAACCCGGGATGGTCGCCGCAATACGCCAGCGCCCGCACATGGCCTTGCGCCAGATCCATCACATGCAGATAGTCGCGCACGCCCGTGCCGTCGGCAGTGTCGTAGTCGTCGCCGAACACCCGCAGGAATGGCTGGCGGCCCACCGCCACCTGGGTGATGAAGGGGAACAGGTTATTGGGCAGGTCGCGCGGGCTCTCGCCGATCTGCCCGCTGGAGTGCGCGCCGATGGGGTTGAAGTAGCGCAGCGTGACGGCGCTGAAGGCGGGGTCGGCCGTGCAGACGTCGCGCAGCATCTCTTCCACCATCAGCTTGGTGCGCCCGTAAGGGTTGGCCGGCGCCAGCGGATGCGCCTCGGTAAAGGGCAGGTACTGGGGCTCGCCATACACGGTGGCCGACGAGCTGAACACCAGCCGCGTGACGCCAGCTTCGCGCATGGCGCGCAGCAGCACCATGGAACCCGTGACGTTGTTGTCGTAGTACTTGAGCGGGTCGGCCACCGATTCCCCCACCGCCTTGCAGCCGGCCAGATGCAGCACGGCCCGCACCGGCTGGCCGCGTGCCGCCGCGTCCGACAGCACGCGTTCGATCAGGCCCGGAGTGCGGATATCCCCTTCGATCAGCGGTATCGGCACGCCGCACAAGCGCTCGACCCGGCTCACGGCCTCGCGGCTGCCGTTGCTGAAGTTGTCCAGCACCAGCGGCCGCTGGCCGGCCGCCAGCATTGCAATCAAGGTATGCGTGCCGATATAGCCGGCCCCGCCCGTGACCAGCACGTGCAGGTCCGAGGCCTGCACGTGGGGGGCCTGAATGCGCACATCAGGCATGTCTGCGTCTGGCATCCTCGCCCCCGTCACAGGTGCGCCGCCACGCCCGGCACCCACGCATGCCGGGGACGCGGCGCCTGCGCGTGGCCACGGTAGCGATCGATCCAGTACGAGGTGGACGCATCGTGGCCCCAATCGACCACGCCGGCTGACACGGGCACCGCCAGTTCGCGCTCGATGCCCGAGGCCAGCCGCTTGCCCAGTTCCACGCCCCATTGATCGAAGGGGTTGATGCCCCACACAACGCTCTGCACGAACACCTTGTGCTCATACAGCGCCAGCAGCGCGCCCAGCCCACGCGGATCCAGTTGACGCAGCACCACCAGGGTGGACGGCCGCCCGCCCGGATGCACCATGTGCTGCGCCAGGCTCAGGGCGCGTTCCTGGTCGTCGATATGCGCCACGTCCAGCAAGGCTTCTTCCAGGCTCTTGCCGCGCAGCAGCGCCTGGCGCTGCGCCAGGCAGTTGGCCAGCAGCAGACGGTGCGCGTCCGGGCTGTCCGCATGGCCTTGCAGGCTGGCGATGAAATCAACCGGCGCGCCGTTCTCGCTTTGGTGCAGCCATTGGAAGAACGTGTGCTGGCCGTCGGTGCCCGGCATGCCCCAGATGATGGGCGCGGTGGGCACGCCGACCGCCGTGCCGTCGCCCGCCACCCGCTTGCCCAGTGACTCCATTTCCAACTGCTGCAAATAGGTCACCAGGTGCAGCAAGCGCGCGCTATAGGCGGCGATGTTCAAGGAGTTATGGCCCAGCACGCTGCAATTGACCAAGCCGGCCAAGGCCAGTTGGATCGGTGCGTTCGCGGCGAACGGCGCTTGCTGGAAATGCTGGTCCATGGCCTCGGCGCCCGCCCGCATGCCGATCAGCACGTCGGCGCCCACGGTCAGCGCGATGGACAAGCCGGCTACCGACCAGACGGAATAGCGTCCGCCCACCCAGTCGCACATCTTGAACGTGTGGCTGGCCGGCACGCCGAGGGCGCGCGCGGCCGACACGTTGGCCGTGACCGCCGCCAGGTGCTCGGATACGTCGGCCACCCCGCCCTGCTTGAGCCACGCCATGGCCGTGCGCGCGTTGTGCAGGGTTTCGGAGGTGGTGAAGGACTTGGACGAAATCACCACCAGGCAGCGGCGCGGGTCCAGGCCGGCCACGGCGTCATGGAAGGCGTGGCCGTCGATGTTGGACACGAAGCGGATCTGGCGGCGCTGCGACGGGCCGCCGAACGCCTGCACCGCCAGGCGCGGGCCCCAGTCGCTGCCGCCGATGCCGATATGCAGCACCGTTGAAAAATCCGCCGTCTGGTCCAGCTTGCGCACGAAGTCGGTCATGCGCGAATACTCGCAGACCGAATCCGCGTCCAGGCCGTCCGGCTGCTCGCGGGTACGCCCCGCCCGCAGCGCGGTATGCCAGGCGGGCCGGCCTTCCGTCCAGTTGACGGGGTCGCCCGCGAACAGCGCGTGGCGGGCATCCGCCAGCCCGCGCGCCTGCAGCAGATTCAATGCCGCCGCTTCCAGCGCGGGTGACTGGCGCTGCATGGTCAGGTCCACGCACAAGCCTGCGGCCTCGATCACTTTAAGCGTGTTGGCGTCAAGCTCGGCGGCCTCGGCAGCCTGCGCGAACGCCTGCCACTCAGGGCTTTGCGCCAGGCCGGAATTCGCCCTTAACGCCTCAATCGCATAATTGGCCTTTCCCATCGCGTGATGCTCCTTAGAACGGTAAACGAACATGAGGTGCAATGCGCCGGAACGCGTTGCGGAAATCCTCCTCGATACGGGCCAATGCGGCCACGGTGTCTCCTTCAAAACGCATCACCACCGTTGGCGTGGTGTTTGATGGACGCGCCAGGCCGAAGCCGTCGACGTAGTCCACCCGCACACCGTCCAGGTCGTTGATGGACACCGCGCGGGGAAATTCCCCTTGTTGGCGCAGCGCCTCCACCAGTTCGAACTGTTCGCCTTCGGAGGTGTCCAGCTTGATTTCGGGGGTAGCGCAAGACTGCGGCAGGCTTTCCAACAGGCCCGACGGGTCCGGCGCCGCCGACAGGATTTCCAGCAGCCGGGCAGCGGCATAGATGCCATCGTCAAAGCCGTACCAGCGCTCTTTGAAGAACATGTGGCCGCTCATCTCTCCAGCAAGTAGCGCTCCCGACTCGCGCATCTTGGCCTTGATCAGGGAATGCCCGGTCTTGCACATGGTGGGTTTGCCCCCGGCCTCGAAGATGGCGCGGGCCACGTGGCGGCTGCATTTCACGTCGTAGAGCACTTCGGCGCCGGGGTTGCGCGCCAGCACGTCGCGGGCGAACAAAATCAGTTGCCGATCGGGCCAGATGATCTGTCCCGATTTCGACACCACGCCCAGGCGGTCGCCGTCGCCATCGAAGGCCAGGCCGACCTCGCAGTCGGAATAGCGCAGGCAATAGATCAGGTCCTGAAGGTTTTGCGGGTCGGCCGGATCGGGGTGGTGGCCGGGGAAAGTCCCGTCCACCTCGCAGAACAGCTCGGTCACATCGCAGCCCAGCGCGCGAAACAAGGCCGGCGCCACCGCGCCCGCCACGCCGTTGCCGCAGTCAATGGCGATCTTCATCGGACGCGCCATGCGGATGTCGCCCACCAGGCGCGCGGCATAGCAGGGCTGAATCTGCATCTGCGTGCGCCCGCCCGCCACGCTGGCCGATTCGATCGGCAAACGCATCGCATCGCGCAACGCGGTGATGCCCTCGCCATACAGCGACGCGCCATCCAGCACGATCTTGAAGCCATTGTGCGACGGCGGGTTATGGCTGCCCGTGACCGCGATGCCCGCCCCCGTATCCATCAGGCGCGTGGCGAAATACACCATCGGCGTGGTCGCCATGCCGATGTCGATCACGTGCATGCCCGCCGAACGCAGCCCGGCCTGCAACGCCGCCGCCAGTTCCACGCTGCTCAGCCGGCCGTCGCGCCCCACCACCATCGAACGCGCCCCCTGCGCGTGTGCCTGGGTGCCCGCCGCCATGCCCAGGCTATGGGCAAAGCGTGCGTCAATTTCGTCCGGTACCGTTCCTCTTATGTCGTAAGCCTTGAAAACCGCATCCAGAATTTGCGGGGTATCCCAGCCAAAAGTTCCGTGCATGCTAGTTTCTCCGAGTGGCGTTACTTGGGACCGTTCTGTTTGAAATCGCCGTAATACGCCGCACGGGAGTATCGATAATTCCCATACTTGGACCGGAAGCCGAAGCGTTCCGGCATGAGCTTGAGGCCGTTGAACAGCACGCCGTCCACGGGTGCGCCGGCCTGGATCAGGCGCTTGGCCGTTTCCCGGATTTCGCCGACCGTGTTCATGCCCGAGCGCACCACCACCATGACGGCGGCCGCATGCGTGCCCACCACCGCCGCGTCGGGCGAGGACAGCACGGGCGCGGTGTCCAGGATCACCATGTCGTATTGCGAAGACAGTTCGCGCAGGGTCGCGCCGAACACGGGCGAGGCCAGCAGTTCCGACGGGTCGAAGGTGACCGCGCCGGTGGCGATGAAGTCCACGCCTTCGGACACGCTGTGCTTTCTGACGCGCGTCAGCGGGATCGTGCCCGACAGCACTTCGAACAGGCCATCTTCCTTGGGCACGCCGAAATAGCGGTTCAACTGGCCCTTGCGGAAATCAGCGTCGATCAGCAGCACGCGCTTGCCCACGCCGCCCTGGATGAACGCGAAGTTGGCCGACAGGAACGACTTGCCCACGCCCGCCACCGGGCCGGTGAACATCACCATGTTGTTGGCCGACTGGCGCAGCGACGCTTGCAGCACGTTGCGGAACGATCGCAGGCTTTCGATGGGTGGTGAGTTGCCCTGGCTTTGCGCCAGCAACGCGGGCACCGTGGCGTTCTTGCGCCGACTGCGGCGCCACAGCTTGTCTTGCATGTCGCTGTACGGAATGGCCGCCAGCACCGGCAGGCCCGTGTAGCGTTCCACATCGTCCGGCTCAGACAGGCCGCCGAACAGCGCATTGCGCACAAACGCGCACAGCATGCCGAAGATCAGGCCGATGACCGTGGCCACGCCGATGATGATCGCGGCCTTCGGGCGCACGGGGCGGTCCGGCTGCACCGCGGCGTCCAGGATGCGCACGTTGCCCACCTTGCCGGCGCGGATCAGGCGCAGTTGCTGCGCGTTGTTCAAGAGGCCCGTGTACAGCTCGGTGTTGACCCGCACATCGCGCACCAGGCGCACCACGTCCTGCTCCAGGTCCGGCAACTGCTTGATGTTGTTGCCGATGCGGCTGACGTCGTTCGACAGCGAAGCAATCTGCCGATCGATGGACACGATGCTGGGATGGCTGGGCGAAAAGCGCGTGATCAGTTCCTGGCGCTTGGCGCGCAGGTCCATCACGCGCGTTTGCGCTTCAACCGATTGGCCCAGGATCAGCTTGGCCTCTTCGCTCAGATCGATGGTGCCGCGCTTGTTGCGCAAGGCGTTGTACTTGGTTTCGGCCGCGTCCAGCTCGCTCTTGAGCAACGGCAACTGCTGTTCCAGAAAGCCCAGCGACTTCTCGGCCTGCGCCGCCTTGCGGTTCACGTTCTGCTGCACGTATTCCTGGCCGATCTGGTTCAGCACGGCGGTGGTCAGCGCCGGGTCATTGCCTTCCAGCGTGACGCCGATCACGCCCGACGCGCGGCCCCGCTCGAAGATGCCCATGTGCGACTGCACGTTTTCAATCGCCGCCAGGCGCGAGCTGCGCGAGATGGTGAACTGCGTGCCCGGGCGGCCCGTCAGCGCGTCGATATGCACGTCCATCACGCCACCGCCCGGCAGGCGGAACTGTTCGGGCTTGCCCACCGCGCCGCTGAACGTGGTGCCCGTGAACTTGTCGGTCACCGTGTAGCGCCCTTCGCCTTGCGTGGTCACGATGAACGGCTTGCCCAGCCATTCGTTGGGCACGTCCAGGTGCGAGATCGCGATCGTTTCGCCGCCCCAGGCGTAGCCGCCGCGCGGCAGGCTGGAGGGATACGGCAAGGCTTCGTAGCGCTGGGCCAGCCATTCGCCCACTACGGGGAAGTAGCGCGGCTTGGCATGGATGTACAGCAAGAACTTATCGACCGCGGGCCCCACCACCATGCGCGAACGCAGCACTTCCATTTCGCCCGAGGTCTCTGCCTTGGTGTCGAACATGGATGACACATCGCCCAACAGGCTGCGCGCCTGTCCATTGGGGGCTTCTTCCTCAACCTGCACGATGATGTCGGCCGAATAGACCGATGGGGTCACCATCACGTAGGCCAGCGCGCCCAGGAAGGCGAGCAGCGTGATCGCAATGATCATCCACCGGTTGCTGATGATGGCATCCACGTGCGAGGACAATGGGGTTTCCTGCTGGCGAGCCGGGACGTTCGGCTCGAATGATTCGATGGGCAACGACATGCAGCTCTCCAGACGTGGGCGCCGCGGCGGATGCGGCGCCCCCAAAAGGCGTTGTTTTAGGGCCCGTTGGCCCTGAAAGGCGGATTAATCGATCGACTTCACGGTCTGCACCGTTTGCGCGCTCGGGAACAGGTTGCTGATGAAGCGGTTCCACCGCACCAGCGAGGCCGTATCCACGAACACGACGTCTTTGGGGTCCAGCTCAAACTTCGATCCCACTGCCAAAGCCTGCGGCGACTTGGCGTTCAGGTGGAACACCTCGGGCGTCGCTTGCTCGGTACTGCGCACCACAAACACTTGCGACGCATCGGCCGTCAACTGATTGGGGCCTCCCGCCAAGCCCAACGCCTCGGTCAACGACATGCGTCCATCGCGCATCACGACCGTGGTGGGCAGGAACACTTCGCCCATCACAAAAACCTTGCTGTCATCGCGCGGCGTCACACGCACGATGTCACCGGTTCTCAGCATCACTTGATTCAAGTCCTGACCGCGTTCAACCAGCGCGGGCAAGTTCACACGGGTGCGGCGGCCATCGCGAATGACATAGACGGCGCTGCGGTCGGCGGTGGGCAGCAAGCCACCCGCGCGGTTGACCGCTTCGAGCAAAGTCATCGGAATGTCGTTGATGGCAACCGTGCCCGGGAACTTGACTTCGCCTTCCACGTAGACGCGCTTGCTTCGATAGCCCAGCACGCGTACCGTGATCTGCGGATCCTGGATGTACTTGCCGGAGCTATTCACTATGAGATTGCGCGCCTGCAGTTCCGTCAACCCCGCCACTTTCAGCAATCCCGTATAGGGAAATTGGATATATCCAGTGGATGAGACGGTATACCCCGGTATGCCCGAGGCGGTATCCCCCATGACTAGTTCGGTCACCCCAGTCCCGATTGCGTAGGTTTGCGTCGGAAGGACGAGCTCGGGGTGATCCCACACCACGATGGAAAGAATGTCGCCCGGCCCGATGCGGTAGGGCTCGGCGGTGCCCAACAGCTTTTCGACTCCATCGTTGTTGATCAACGCCTGGCGGTTGCGCAGATCGTCGACGACCAGCGAGGGGGTGATTTCCTTGATCGTCGCCACGGAATTCGGATCCAAAGGATCAACGAGGTGGTCGGCTTTAAAGGTCATACCGGGGGAAAAGGCGCAAGCGCCCAGCGAGGACACGAGCGCGATAGCGGCGATGGCTCGGCTCAACGTTCCGATAAATGTCGTCATGGCAAATCCACTGTGAATGACTTCGTTGCTTGGAATGGAGCCCGATGCGTAACGGGTTGCGACATTCCACTCTCTTTTCGAAGTCCCGCACATTCGACGGATGCCCTAAGCCTTCTCCTACATCGTTTGGAGGTTTCGGGTAAGCCTCGCACTCAATAAGATTTCGTCGGTAGCCACATGTTTTGCGGCAGTGCATCGTTTTTGCTTTCGCCGCAAGAAGACGCCCCACGAACAGGAGTGCGCGATGGACCCGTCCCAATCGGACACATCGGCAAGATTCAGCGGAGCAAGCTATCTGTACCGCCTGCTCGACGCCGCGATCGTCATCACCTGCGGCCTGACTGCCACCGGCTTGAAATTCTCGGACGATGCATTGGCGGAGCCTCCGCAGATTCATCTGTTCCTGATCTATTTGTGCGGCTTGGGCGTGATTGCCCTGTTCCCGGCATTTCGCCTGTACGTGTCTTGGCGCGGCCGGCTGCTGACGGATCTGGTGGTGCGCAGCCTGGCCGCGTGGGCAACCGTGTTCGCGCTGGGCATCCTTGTCAGTTTTCTCATGCATCAGACCGCAGCGATATCCCGCATGTGGGCGGGTACCTGGTTTGGCATGACCGCCCTGACGCTGGCGGGAGTACGCATCGCGGTCTACGCCGCGCTGGGCGCCGCGCGCGATCGCGGCCTGAACAAGAAGCACGTGTTGCTGGTGGGCTTTGGTGCGCTGGGGCATGACCTGTGGCGCCGCGTCGAGCGCTATCGCGGCGCGGGTTATGAAGTGGCCGGCATCTACGCCGAGCCGCACGAAAGCCTGCCGCCGCAAGTCCGTCGCCTGCACGAGCTGGACAACCTGCACACCTTCGTGCGCGAAAACAATGTGCGCGAGATCTGGATCGTTCTTCCGATGGAGGCGGGCCAGGAACTACGCGAAGTGCTGTATCACCTGCGCAACGACCTGGTGGATATCCGCTGGATTCCGGATGTGATGTCGATCCAGTTGCTGGGCCATCGCATCGGCGAATTCCTGGGTCTGCCCGCCATCCAGCTCAACAGCCTGCCGGCCGCCGGCGTGCGCGGCTGGGCCAAGGAAGTGTTCGACCGCGGCTTTGCGTTCTTCGCCCTGATCGGCCTGGCGCCCCTGATGCTGTCCATTGCGCTGGCCATCAAGCTGACCTCGCGCGGGCCGGTGTTCTTTACGCAGCCCCGGCTGGGCGTGGACGGCAAGGTGTTCCACGTCTACAAATTCCGCACCATGACCGTGCACCAGGAACAAGGCACGGTCACGCAAGCCACGCGCAATGATTCGCGCATCACCCGCATCGGCGGCTTCCTGCGGCGCACCAGCCTGGACGAGCTGCCGCAGTTCCTGAATGTGCTGATGGGCGACATGTCGGTGGTGGGCCCGCGTCCGCACGCGCTGGAGCACAACGAAATGTACAAGGACCTGGTGCAGCGCTACATGATGCGCCACCGCGTCAAGCCGGGCATCACGGGCTGGGCGCAGGTCAATGGCTTTCGCGGGCAGACGGACACGCTGCGCAAGATGAGCGACCGCGTCGAGCACGACATCTACTACATCCAGCATTGGACGTTTCGGATGGACCTCTTGATCATCGCCCGCACGGCCGTGTCGGGATGGACGGGCCGCAATGTCTACTAGCCCCTTGGGATGGCCCGCCGCGCGCACGGGGCCCGCTTCGGGGGCCCCCACCGCACCCAGCGTCGCACCGGAAGGTGTATTGCCTCCCGCGGACTTCCGCCACGCCGTGCAGATGCTGCCGCTGGTCTCCATCGATCTGTTGCTGCGCGACACCAGCGGCCGCTACCTGACCGGCCTGCGCACCAACCCGCCCGCGCGCGGCGCCTGGTTTGTGCCGGGCGGCCGCATCCGCAAGAACGAGCCTTTGCACGCCGCGCTGGACCGCATCGCTCGTGAAGAACTGGGCCTGGCCATCGCGCCCGATGCGTGGACGCCGCGCGGCGTGTACGAACACTTCTATGGCACCAATTTCGCGGGTGAAGCGGGTCGCTCCACCCATTACGTCGTCCTCGCCTACGAGGCCGAGCTTTCGTTGGACACCGCAAGCCTTCCGCGCGGCCAGCACCACGGCTACCGCTGGCTGCAAGCGGAAGAGATCGCCGCCGATCCCGGCGTGCATCCGTACACCCAGGCCTACTTCAAGGAGTGAGCGCCATGACGAATCCCCCTCCCGCCTACCGGGCAGTCATCCTTTGCGGCGGTTCTGGCTCGCGCCTGTGGCCGCTGTCGCGCGAACTGTTGCCCAAGCAGTTCATCCGTTTGACCGATTCGCGCAGCCTGTTGCAAAACACGCTGCTGCGCTTGGGCTCGGCGGGCGCGCAAGCCAAGCCGATGCTGGTCTGCAACGATGCCCACCAGTACATTGCCGCCGAGCAGGCGCAGGAGCTGGGCATCAAGGACGCGGAAGTCATCCTGGAGCCCTTTGCGCGCAACACCGCGCCGGCCATCGCCGCCGCCACGCTGCGCGCCATGCGCGACGGCGAAGACCCCATCATGTTGATCATGCCGTCCGACCACGTGCTGGAAGACGGCGAGGTGCTTCGGGCGGCCTTCGCCCAGGCCTATGAGGCGGCGCGCCAGGGCGCGCTGGTCACCTTCGGCATTACGCCCACCGCGCCGCTTAGCGGCTATGGCTACATCCAGTCGGACGAACCCGGCGAGATGGCGCCGGCGCGCCGGGTGCTCCGCTTTGTGGAAAAGCCCTCGCCCGAAGTCGCGCAACGCCTGATCGAAGACGGCGGCTACTACTGGAACAGCGGCATGTTCGCGTTCCAGGCGTCGGTGTTCCTGTCCGAGATGGGCCGGCTGGCGCCGAAGATGCTGGCGCAGGTGGAAGCGGCGGTGGCCGACGGCCATGGCGAAAACGCACTGTTCCACCTGGATGGCCCGGCGTTTGAGGCCTGCCCCAGCGACTCGATGGACTACGCCATCATGGAACGCACCGACAGCGCCGTGGTCATTCCGCTGGCGGCGTCGTGGAGCGACGTGGGCGCCTGGGACGCGGTCTGGGGCATCGCCCAGAAAACCGAGGAAGGCAATTCCACCAGCGGCGACGTCATGGTGGAGGATTCGCGCAACTGCCTGATCCATTCCACCAGCCGGCTGGTCGCTTCGGTGGGCCTGGACGACATTGTGGTGATCGAAACGGCGGACGCCGTGCTGGTGGCGCACAAGTCGCGCTCGCAAGACGTCAAGCGGCTGGTGGAAACGTTCAAGACGCAGCATCGCTCCGAACTGAATCACCATCGCGAGGTGCAGCGGCCCTGGGGCTCGTACGACTCGGTGGGCCACGGCCCGCGCTACCAGGTCAAGCGGATCACGGTAAAGCCGGGCGCGCGCCTGTCGTCGCAGATGCATCACCACCGCGCGGAGCACTGGATCGTGGTGTCGGGCACGGCGCGCATCTACAACGGCGACAAGCAGTACCTGCTGACGGAGAACCAGTCGACCTACATCCCGTTGGGCGAAACCCACAGCCTGGAAAACCCGGGGAAGATTCCGCTGGAGATCATCGAGGTTCAATCCGGCGCGTATCTCGGCGAAGACGACATCGTCCGTTTTCAAGACATGTATGGCCGAGTGTGAACAGCCCCCACGCGCCGCGCCTTCCAGGCGCGCGCTGCCCCCCGAGGGGGCTACCCCCGCCTTGGGGCGGCCCGGCGGCGGGGGTGAGGGGCGACTGACCGCTGAGCCTTTTTGGCGACCGGGCGTCGCCAGGCTTTGCCTGCCGGTGGCCGGCCTGTTCTTCCTGGTGCTGGTCACCGTGGGCAACCTGCCCGGCCTGGCGGCCGACATGTCCGACGCCTTCGGCGACAAGCGCCTGCATCTTGTGGCCTACGCCGTCCTGACGGGATTGATCTACCTGTCGGTCAACCGGCGCCCGGCGCTGGTGGCCATGTTGGCCGTAACGGCGCTGGCGGTGGTGGACGAAACCATCCAATCCTTTTTTCCCTACCGACAGGCTGAACTCTTAGACCTTTTGGCCGATATCTTGGCGGCGGGTGCAACAGTAATCTCATTGCACATCGGTTCCACAGCCTTCGGCTCCTTTCGTGCAGTCACTAAGTCTTAAGGACACAACCATGCCAAAACGGGCACTGATTACCGGCGTTACCGGCCAAGACGGGGCCTATCTGGCGGAGTTCCTGCTGGCCAAGGGCTATGAGGTCCACGGCATCAAGCGGCGCGCTTCGCTGTTCAATACCGCGCGCATCGATCATCTGTACCAGGATCCCCACGACAAGCCGCGCAATTTCGTGCTGCACCATGGCGACATGACGGACTCTTGCAGCCTGATCCGTATCGTGCAATCGGTGCAACCCGACGAAATCTATAACCTGGCCGCCCAAAGCCATGTGGGGGTCTCGTTCGAAGAGCCGGAGTACACCGCCAACGCCGACGGCCTGGGCACCTTGCGCCTGCTGGAAGCCATCCGCATCCTGAAGCTGGAGAACAAGTCGCGCTTCTATCAGGCGTCGACCTCGGAGCTGTACGGCCTGGTGCAGGAAACGCCGCAGAAGGAAACCACCCCCTTCTACCCTCGCAGCCCCTACGCCGCCGCCAAGCTCTACGCCTATTGGATCAGCGTGAACTACCGCGAAGCGTATGGCATGTACGCCTGCAACGGCATCCTGTTCAACCACGAATCTCCCAAGCGCGGCGAAACCTTCGTCACGCGCAAGATCACCCGCGGGCTGGCGCGCATTGTGCTGGGCCTGCAGGAATGCCTGTACCTGGGCAACCTGTCCGCCTTGCGCGACTGGGGCCATGCGCGCGACTACGTCGAAATGCAGTGGCTGATGCTGCAACAGGACACCCCCGAGGACTACGTCATCGCCACCGGCTTGCAGTACAGCGTGCGCGAATTCATCAATACGGCGGCACGCGAGCTGGGCATTCTGTTGGCGTGGGAAGGCGAAGGCCTGGAAGAAACGGCCACCGTGCTGTTCTCGCCCGTGCATGACGTGAAGCCTGGCCAGGTGATCGTGCGGGTGGACCCGCGCTACTTCCGCCCGACCGAAGTGGAAACCCTGTTGGGCGACCCCACCAAGGCGCGCGAAAAACTGGGCTGGTCGCCGCGCACCACGTTCGCGGAATTGGTCAAGGAAATGGTGGAGGCCGACCTGAAGGATGCGCGCCGCGACGCGCTGGTCGAACAGAACGGCTACGAAATCTACGCCTACAAGGAGTAGTCGGCCATGACGAACCTGGACCAACGCGTGTTTGTCGCGGGCCATCGCGGCATGGTGGGCGCCGCGATCACCCGCGAGCTGCACCGCCGTGGCTATCAGCACGTGCTGACCCGCAACCGAACCGAGCTGGACCTGGAAAACCAGAACCAGGTGCATCGCTTTTTCTCGACCACGCCGGTCGACGTGGTGTACCTGGCGGCCGCCAAGGTGGGCGGCATCCTGGCCAACCAGAACCATCCCGTCGACTTTCTCTACAAGAACCTGATGATCCAGTGCAACGTGATCCGCGCCGCGTATGCGGCCGGGGTGCGCAAGCTGCTGTTCCTGGGTTCGTCCTGCATCTACCCGCGCGAGGCGCCCCAGCCGATCCGCGAAGACGCCTTGCTGACCGGGCCGCTGGAAGCCACCAACGAGCCCTACGCCATCGCCAAGATCGCGGGTCTGAAGCTGTGCGAAGCCTACCAACGGGAGTACGGGGCGCGCTTTATCTGCGCCATGCCCACCAACCTGTACGGCCCGCACGACAACTACGACCTGCACAGCAGCCATGTGCTGCCGGCGCTGATCCGCAAATTCCATGAAGGCCGCGAAGCCGGCCAGGAAAGCGTGACGATCTGGGGCACGGGCACGCCGCTGCGAGAATTCCTGTATGTGGACGACCTGGCGAAAGGCTGCGTGATGCTGATGGAGCACCCCGACGCCGAAGGCATCTACAACATCGGCGCGGGCAAGGACATCAGCATTGCGGACCTGGCGGCGCTGGTGGCGCGCGTGGTCGGCTACCAAGGCCGCATCGTGTACGACACCAGCAAGCCCGACGGCACGCCGCGCAAGCTGATGGATTCGTCGCGGGTCCAGGCGCTGGGCTGGCAACCCACTGTGTCCTTGAGCGACGGCATCGCGCTGGCCTACGGGCATTTCCTGCGCGAACGTGCCGATCAATCCCAACCGGCGCTGCCCGTGGCCTGAGGGCCGCGCCAGCATCAACCACAGGTTCCCCGATGTTTGGATTCGTCAGGAAACACATCGCCGGCAATGCCTCGTTCTGGGGGCTGGTGGAATACGGCATCGGCCCGGTCGCGGCGCTGATCGCCCTGCCCATCCTGTTCCGTCAGTTGGGCACGGTGGGCTTTGGCCAGTATTCGATGATCATCGCGCTGGCCGGGTTCGGCAACGCCGCGAACCTGGGCGCGGCGGTCACCGCCACCAAGCTGGTGTCCGAACGCCTGCACGAACCGGGCGGCGCCTACCGCGCGGCGGGGGTCAGCATGTCGCTGATCGCCTGCGCGCTGGGCGTCGTCACGCTGGCCGCCGTATTGCTGTGGGCGGTGGTGGGCCTGGCCTGGCCGGCCGCCACGTTCGGCGGCGTGGCCGTGACGCTGTTGGCCATGCCCGCGCTGGCCATCTACCTGACCCAGCAGTACGACCAATTGTTTTCGGGTTGCCTGAAAGGCCGCGAGGACTTTCGCGCCACCGCGCTGTGCGAAGTGTTCAGCCGCAGCGGCACCATGGCGCTGGCCTGCGCGACCGCCTGGTACACCGCGTCGCCCACCTACACCGGCCTGGCGCAGGCCGCCGGCTTGTTGATCGCGGGCAGCGTGAAGATGCGCGTGTTCTCGCGCGCCTATGGCCATGTCGTGGTGCGGCCCGTGCGCGACCGGGGCGCCATGATGGACGCCTTCAAGTTTTCGCGCTGGTCCTGGCTGAACAGTCTTAGCGCGCTGGCCTTCGGCTCGGTGGACCGCGTGCTGGTGGGCAGCATGATGGGGCCGGCCGCGCTGGCGATCTATACCGTGGGCGTGCAGGTGGGCCAGATCATCCACACCGCCGCCGTCGCGATCTTCCAGAAAGCGATGCCGCGCGTGACGCGCCTGTCGGTGTCGCCCCCTTATGCGGGCGCCGCCGAACGCGAGATCCGCCGCATGATGATGTGGAACCTGCTGCTGTCGTCGATCGCCACGCTGGCGGTGCTGGCGGTCAGCCGTCCGCTCTTGAACCTGCTGCTGGGCGACAACGTGGCGGCGGGCCACTTGGGCACCTTCCAGTTGTTGATCGTGGCCTCCGGGCTGCTGTCATTGAACGCCGCGGCCCACTTCTCGTTGTTGGGGCTGGGCAATTCGCGCGCCGTCGCCATCCTGAACGGGCTGGGCGGACTGGCGATGTTGTGCGTCATGGCGGGATTGGTGCACGCCGCGGGCGAACATGCGGCGGCGTGGGGCCGCATGGCTTATGCGGCAATCACGCTGGCCGGCGTGGCACTTGCAATCCGTCAATCGCGCCCCGAGTATCCGGGCGCATTACCCGCGGCCACCCGATAACACCAACATGCTGAGGTCTTACATGCGCAAGCGTCATAACGAGTATTCACGTCAGCTCATCGACTTCGTCCGCGAGCTGCGTCCGCCCGCGCCGATCGCCGGCGGCCTGTTGCCCAAAGTGACCATCGTGACCCCGTCGTTCAACCAGGCCAAGTTCCTGGAGCGCACCATACTGTCGGTGCTGAACCAGGGGTATCCGCGTCTGGAATACATCATCATCGATGGCGGGTCGACCGACGGCAGCGTGGACATCATCCGCAAGTACGAACGGTATCTGAGCTACTGGGAAAGCACGCCGGACCGCGGGCAATCGCACGCCATCAACAAGGGCTTCGAGCGCGCCACGGGCGACTACGTCGGCTGGCAGAATTCAGACGACCTGTATTTTCCCGGCGCGCTGCGCAAGCTGGGCACGGCGGCCTCGCGCGGGCGCGCGCCGATCGTCAGCGGCAACCTGTTCGTGGCCGACGCCAACAACCACATATTCCGCAAGATCCATTACACGCCGGTCAATCGCGGCACGCTGACGGTGGTGAAGGCGTCCATTCCGAACCAGTCGGCCATCTTCCGCCGCGATCTGCTGCGCAAGTATGGGCTGCTGCAGGAAAGCATGCGCTACTGCATGGACCTGGAACTCTGGAGCCGCCTGCTGCGCGAGGGCAAGAACCTGATCGTGCCCGATGCGCTGGGCGTCTACACCGCCCACGACGAAACCAAGACGGCGCTGATGCAGGACGTGCTGCTGGAAGAGCGCGAGCAGATCGTCACGCGCATCCGCCGCACCGAGCCCGGGCTGGGCCGCTTGTTCGAACTGTCGTGCCGCGCCTCGAAGGTGGCCGCCCACGCCCGCCAGGGTGACCTGACGTACCTGTTCGAAAAGCTGACCACGAAGATCTTCGGACGCGACGACTGGGCCGCGCACTAGGACGATGCCGACATGAGCCCGCACCGCCGCTTCTCCACCTTGCATCTGCTGGGGCTGTTCGCCTTCACCGCGCTGGCCCTGAACGATGACCGCTTCATCCTGGGCGTTGGCAGCTTCAAGCTGTCGCCCTTCGATGTGCTGTTCGTGATGATCCTGGCGGTCAAGGCGCTGCGGCTGTCGGAGCCCAGCGCCTATGCCTTGCCGCGCGGCATGCTGGGCGCGCTGCTGGGCTTGCAGACCTTGTCGGTGATCTATCTGCTGCTGGTGTCGATGGACCACCCCGGCATTGAAACCGGCGACGTGGCGCGCGACCTGCGCATCGTGTTCTATTTCCTGTGCACGCCGTTCCTTTGCTACAAGGACATCGACAGCCCTGCCGCCTACGCCGTGTTGCAGAAGTACATCGTGGCGGCCTGCCTGGTGGTGGCCGTGCAGATGTTGCTGGAACAGGCCATGGGCTTCAGCGTGGCGGATCCCCTGCGCAACGTGCGGCTGGGCGTCTGGGCCATCCCCTTCGGCGTGGTGTCGCTGTTGACCTTCCGGCGCACCTTGAACGTGTCCGGCCCCAAGGCCTACGCGCTGACATTGTTCATGCTGCTGGCGCTGGTGTTTTCGCTGAACCGCAGCCAGTACCTGCAATTGGCGGTGTCCGTCTTCATCGCAGTGCTGCTGGGCACGGGCCCGGAAATTCGCCGGCGCGCGGTGCTGATCTTTGTGCCGGCCGCGGTCGCGGGCGTGCTGGTGTTCGCCAGCATCGGCTATCTGGACGTGCTGGCCAACCGCATCTTCAGCGTCGAAAAGCTGGACGAGGATTCCAGCTACGGCGCGCGCATCCAGGAAATGGAAGGGCAGATGGACTTCTTCGCCGAAAGCCCGGTGTTTGGCAAAGGCGCGGGCTTTCGCAGTTGGGTCATGGGCGAAAACGGCTTTGAACTCAGCACCTTCGCGCACAACTCCTGGGCCTTCTACCTGATGAAGTTCGGCGTGGTGGGCACCACCATGATCATGCTGCCGCCCTTGCTGATCCTGCTGCTGACCTTGCTCAGGCGGTACGCGCATCCCGGCCTGGAAATGCACCGCCGCTACCTGCTGGCCACCGCGCCCATCTACATCTTCATTGATTCGTTGTCCGGCGGGCTGGCCTACGCGCCCAAGACCGCCTTCACCGGATTCCTGTTGTGCTACTGCCTGTCGTTGATGCGAAATGCCCAGATCATGCCCGTGCCCAGGGCGGATGCGCCCGTGGCCCGGCGCCCCACCAGCCACCGTCCGGATGCCGCGCACCGGTCGCCACCTCGAGTGATACCCCATGCCTGATGTCTTGTTTGTCGCGCCAGACTTGCACGGCGGCGTCGGAAGATGCGTTGCCTTCATCGTGGATGCCTTGCCGGAACAGGGAGTGGATTCCGCCCTGTTCCTGCTGCGTTCGCGCAACCGGGAATACCCGGTCGCCAACCCGAAGGTGACGCGCGCCCTGCCCATCATTGAATCGTCCACCAAGCTGCGGCTGATGCTGCCCTTTGCCTTCATGAAGTTGATGGCCCAGATCCGCCGCGACAAGCCGGCCATCGTGTGTTCGCACGGTTTGCTGTGCAACATGCTGGTGGTGCTGGCCAGGAAAATGCTGGGCGGCAAGTTCCGCACCGTGGCCTTCGAACACAGCAGCCCCGCCATCCATTACGGCGCGTCGAAAATGCGGCGCCTGAAGTGCTGGCTGGTCAGCCAGACTTATCGCCGGCATGACGCGGTGGTGGGCGTGTCGCGCGGCGTGAAGGAAGACCTGGTCAGCATGTTCCCGCCGCTGCGCGGCAAGGTACATACGATCTACAACGGCGTACCCCTGGACAATGTGCGCCGGCAAGGCGCGCAGCGCACCGAAGGCGACGGCGCGGCACCCTATCAGGTGGTGGCGGTGGGCCGGCTGGAAGCCGTGAAAGACTACGCCACCCTGATCGACGCCGCCGCCTTGCTGGACGACCCCGGCATCGCCTTCACCATCCTGGGCGAAGGCTCCGAGCACGCCGCCTTGCAAAAGCGCATCGACGAGCGCGCCTCGCGCAGCCCCGTCACGCTGGCCGGGCATATCGACAACCCCTTTCCCGTCATTGCCAGCGCCGGCGCGTTCGCCTTGACCTCTATCCGCGAGAGCTTCGGCAACGTGCTCGTCGAAGCCTTGTGCCTGGGCGTGCCGGTGATATCCACCGACTGTCCCCACGGCCCCGCCGAGATTCTTGACGCCGGCCGTTATGGCCTCCTGGTGCCGGTGGGCGACGCGGCGGCGCTTGCCGACGCCGTGCGCCGGCTGGCCTACGACGCCAAGATGCGCGAGCAACTGGCCGCGCAAGGCCCCGAGCGCGCCGACGCCTTTTCCCTAGAGCGGCACTGCCGCAACGTCATCGCGCTATTCCAGCCGCTGATGCAACGCGGCACGCCTTGAACAGGAAGGAATCATGCAGAAAATACCGGTTTCCGTGGTAGTCATGACGAAGAACGAAGAGCGCAACATCGCCAAATGCCTGAAGGCGCTGGTGGATTTTGACGAAGTCTTCGTGGTGGATTCCAACAGCACCGACGCCACCTGCGCGATGGCGACGGCGCTGGGCGCCCGCGTCTCCAACTTCCAATGGAACGGCAAGTACCCGAAGAAAAAGCAGTGGTGCCTGGAGCAACTGCCCTTCTCGCATCCCGTCGTGCTGTACGTGGACGCCGACGAGGAAATGACCCCCGCCCTGGCCGAGGAAATCCGCGAGGTGCTGCCCCGCTTCGCGGCGGGCGCGGGCGGCGCCTTCGTGCCGTTCGACTACGTGTTCTGCGGCAAGAAGCTGGAACACGGCCACCGCGTCTACAAACTGGCGTTGCTGGCGCGCAACCAGTCGCGCTTCCTGGATTACGACGACCTGGACGTGGCGCATATGTGGGAAGTGGAAGGCCACTACCAACCGCAGGTCAAGGGCGAAACCTTTGCCTTGCGCCAGCGCATGGTGCACAACGACCACGATTCGCTGTTTCACTATTTCGACAAGCACAACCGCTATTCGGATTGGGAAGCCAACCTGCGCACCAAGGGCCTGATGAACGATCCGCGCGAAGCCAACGTAGGCGCGCGCGCGCTGCTCAAGCGCATCTTCCAGGCCATGCCCTTCAAGGCGCCGATCTCGTTCCTGCATTCCTACGTGTTCCGGCTGGGCTTCCTGGACGGCAAGGCGGGCTATGACTATGCGGTGGCGCGCGCCATGTATTACTGGCAGATCCGCATCAAGACCGAAGAACTGCAAAAGGCACGGCTGGCGCGCGCCGGCG
>Ga0160449_1000463_pt1 | contig 25156 bp, 19 predicted proteins | sample HID1975I_E1MG_FD_108216 | JGI IMG/M metagenome (GOLD analysis project Ga0160449, IMG submission 108216) | Enriched soil microbial communities from UW Madison campus, WI, USA - HID1975I_E1 MG | ecosystem: Environmental > Terrestrial > Soil > Unclassified | place: USA: Madison, Wisconsin...
GGGTCCGGGGGGGGGGGGGGGGGCGGTGGGGGGGGGGGGGGGCGGTGGGGGCTCGGCCGCGGGGGGGGGGGGGGGGGCCGGGTCCGGGGTGGGGTCCGGCCTGGGGCCGATCGACACCGTCAGCGTCACCTTGCTGCCCGCTCGCACCTCGGTGCCACCTCCAGGGCTCACGGAGATGACGCGGCCGGCGGCGACGCTCGAGGAGTGCGCCTCGGTGATCACGACCTCGAACCCGGCGTTGCGCAGCGCGGCTGTCGCGTCAGCCTGGGTGCGCCCCTCGAGCCCCGAGGGCACGGTGGGCTCGGTCTCGTCGTCGTCGGGCCCGACGGTCTCCTCGTCCTCCTCGTCGTCGCTCGGGGAAGGCGACGGGGAGGGGCGGTCTCCGACGTTGGCGCGCGGCGGGAAGTCCTCGATCTCGTAGCCCTCGAGCGCGACGCCCATGTAGCTCGTCCACAGCGTCGTGGGCCACGTGCCACCCGTGATCTGGCTCTCGCCGCCGAAGGGGGTGATCGACTCCGGGTTGCCCGCCTCGTCCGGCTGGTACAGCGCGACGGCCGTGGCGAGCTGGGGGGTGAAGCCCACGAACCACGCGGAGAGGTTGTCGGTGCTCGAGCCCGTCTTGCCCGCGACGGGCCGGCCCAGGGCCCTCACCTTGGTGGCGGTGCCCACCTCGACGACCTGCGTCATGGCGTAGGTCGCGTCGGCGATGACGTCGGCGTCGAACACCCGCTCACCCGTCGTCGCGCCCTCGTAAGCGGTGCCGCCGGACAGGTACGCGGCCTCGCGGATGATGAACGGCTGGTGGTAGATGCCACCCGACGCGATCGTCGCGTACGCGGAGGCCATGTCGAGCGGGTGCGGTGCGGCCGTGCCGAGCACGTTGGCCGGGTTGTCCAGGAGATCCTGGGTGTCTGAAGGCAGGCCCGCGCGCACCGCGACGTCGACGGCCTTGTCCGGGCCGATCTCCACGTTGAGCGCCGCGTAGACGGTGTTGACGGACTTCGCGGTGGCCTCGACGAGGTCGATCGTGCCGTACGACGTGTTGCCGAAGTTGCGCACGCCCCGCTCCTCGGGGAACCCCTCGACGAACGCGGGACTCTTGCCGGAGTACGTGGTGCGCAGGTTGATGCCCTCTTCGAGCGCGGCGATGAGGGTGAACGGCTTGAAGGTCGAGCCGGCCTGCGCGATGTCCTGCGTGACGGCGTTCTGCGGGTGGGCGACGTAGTCGCTGCCGGCGTAGAGCCCCAGGATCCCGCCGTCGGCCGGATCGATCGTCACGACGGCGGTGCGCAGCCGTTCGGGCGCGTCCTCCGGCAGCTCGTCGACGACGGCGGTCGCCGCATCCTGGATGCGTGGGTCGATCGTCGTGACGATGCGCAGCCCCGCGGTGTCGATCTCGTCCTCGGTGAAGGGGGACCGGTCGATCAGCTCGCGGCGCACCATGCTCAGCAGGTAGCCCTGCGACCCGGCGTACGTGTCGGACTGCTCGTACTTGCTGACCTTGGGGAACTCCATCGCCTCGCGCTCGGCGGCGTCGACGTAGCCGTCGGCGGTCATGCGGTCGAGGACGTAGTTCCAGCGGCGCTCGGCCTGCTCGGCGTCGACGCGGGGGTCGAAGCGGGACGGCGCGGGGATGACGCCGGCGAGCAGCGCGGACTGCTCGAGCGTGAGGTCGGCGGCGTCGACCCGGAAGTACGCCTGTGCGGCGGCCTGCACCCCGTAAGCCCCTCGACCGAAGTAGATCGTGTTGAGGTAGTTGCCGAGGATGTCTTCCTTGTCCTGCGTCTGCGCGATCTTCACCGCGAGCAGCGCCTCGCGGAACTTGCCCACGTAGTCGCGCGTGGTGCCCTGGTAGTAGCGCTCCGCGTACTGCTGCGTGAGCGTCGAGCCACCCTGCTTGGTGCCGTGGCGCACGTTGGTCCACAGGGCTCGGACCATGCCCACGGGGTCGATCCCGGAGTTCTCGAAGAACGTCTGGTCCTCCGCGGCGACGACGGCGAGGCCCACGTGCTCGGGCAGGGTCGCGTACGGGACGATCTCGCGGTTCTCGACGGCGAACTGTCCCATCAGGGTCTCGCCGTCGGCGTAGTACACGCTCGTGGTCTGGGCGCGGACCATGTCCTGCGGCGCGGGGATCGTGGTCGAGGTGTAGGCGGCCACCACGACGCCGATGCCGAGGAAGAGCACGATCAGGAAGCTGCCCAGCACGAGGCGCCACGAGGGCAGCCAGCGGCGCACGCCCGTCTTGCCGGAGCGCGGGTAGTCGATGAAGCGGCGCTTGCGCGGGGCGGCGTCGGCATCGATGCGGTCCCACGACGGCGCGGCTCCCGCCGGTCGCGCCGTGCCCGCCGGCCGTGTCGTTGCCCCGGGGCGCGCCGAGCCTGCCGCTCTCGGCGCAGCGGCCGGCGACTTCGCGGCGGCCTTCGCGCTCGTACGCACGGGGGCGCCGGGGCGCGGCTTGGGGGGTGTGGCCACGGAGGAAACCTTCGGTTCGGCGGGGTCTGGCGCGCACCAGTATGTCCGACGCCACCGACGTGAACCGGCTCCGAAGTCCGGCTTTCACGAGTTGTGCACGGTTCACCGACCACACCCGCGCTTGCGCACAGCGTTCGCTTCGACGTAACCTTTCGATGTATCAGTGCGATACATCGCACGAGCTGCTCGTGTTCCCGTCACCTGGTGGAGGATCCTATGCGTGCGCGCGCCGGTGTCCTCGAGCTCGCCATCCTCGGCCTGCTGCAGGAGACACCCATGCACGGGTACGAGCTGCGCAAGCGCCTCAACGTGCTGCTCGGTTCGTTCCGCGCCCTCTCGTACGGCTCGCTCTACCCGGCCCTCAAGGGCCTCGTGTCACGCGGCCTCATCGTGGGGGTCGACTCGCAGGCTGCTCCGCCCCACGCCCTCGCGGGCAAGCGGGCGCGCATCGTCTACGAGCTGACCGCCGACGGCAAGGAGCACCTGCAGGACGCACTCTCCTCCTCAGGCCCCGCCGCGTGGGAGGACGAGAGCTTCGACGTACGGTTCGCGCTGTTCTCCCAGACGGACGCCGAGACCCGGATCCGGATCCTGGAGGGTCGGCGCACCCGGCTCGCCGAGCGGCTCGAGACGGTCCATCAGTCCTACGCCCGCGCCCGCGAGCGCATGGACGAGTACACCCTCGAGCTGCAGCGCCACGGCCTCGAGCAGGTCGAGCACGAGGTGCGCTGGCTCGACTCTCTGATCGACAACGAGCGCGGCCGTCGCCGCACCCGTATCTCCCCAGGTGCCCACCCGGGCACCGAAGACAGCGCCGGTGGCGACTCGTTCGCCGGCAACGACAAGTAACGAATAGGAGCGAGGATGACTGCCATCCGCGTCGCCATCGTCGGTGTCGGCAACTGCGCCGCATCGCTGGTCCAGGGCGTTGAGTTCTACCGGGATGCCGAGCCCGGCACCAAGGTCCCCGGCCTCATGCACGTGAAGTTCGGCGAGTACCACATCTCCGACATCGAGTTCGTCGCGGCGTTCGACGTCGACGCGAAGAAGGTCGGCTTCGATCTTTCCGAGGCGATCGGCGCCTCCGAGAACAACACCATCAAGATTGCCGACGTCCCGCCGCTCGGCGTGACCGTCCAGCGCGGCCACACCCTCGACGGCATCGGCAAGTACTACGCCGAGACGATCGAGGAGTCGGAGGCCCAGCCGGTCGACGTCGTCCAGACCCTCAAGGACGCGAAGGTCGACGTCCTCATCTGCTACCTGCCCGTCGGCTCCGAGGCCGCCGCGAAGTTCTACGCGCAGGCCGCGATCGACGCCAACGTGGCGTTCGTCAACGCGCTGCCCGTCTTCATCGCGTCCGACCCCGAGTGGGCCGCGAAGTTCGAGGCGGCCGGCGTGCCGATCGTCGGTGACGACATCAAGTCGCAGGTCGGCGCGACGATCACGCACCGCGTGCTCGCCAAGCTCTTCGAGGACCGCGGCGTCGTGCTCGACCGCACGTACCAGCTCAACGTCGGCGGCAACATGGACTTCAAGAACATGCTCGAGCGCGAGCGCCTGGAGTCCAAGAAGCTCTCCAAGACGCAGGCCGTGACGTCGAACCTCGACGACGGTCCGCTCGCGGGCAAGAAGGAAGACCGCAACGTCCACATCGGCCCGTCGGACTACGTCGCGTGGCTCGACGACCGCAAGTGGGCCTACGTCCGCCTCGAGGGCCGCGCCTTCGGTGAGGTGCCCCTGAACCTCGAGTACAAGCTCGAGGTCTGGGACTCGCCGAACTCGGCCGGCATCATCATCGACGCCCTGCGCGCCGCGAAGATCGCCAAGGACCGCGGCGTCGGCGGCCCCATCCTGTCCGCGTCGACGTACTTCATGAAGTCGCCGCCCGTGCAGATGGAAGACACGAAGGGCCGGGCGCAGCTCGAGGCCTTCATCGCGGGCGACGCGGAGCGCTGAGCTACCGCTCACCTCTCTCGACCGAGCCGAAGGGCCGGTACCCCCCGGGGTGCCGGCCCTTCGCCGTCTCCGCCGCAGCTCAGGCCACCCCTGGCGCCGCCCTCGCCCCCGCCCCCTCCCCACCGCCCCCCCACCGTCCCCGCCCACGGCGAGAAGGTGGAAGGGTTGGCGTCGATATCCGGTGCCAAGTCTTCAACCATCGCCCGCTGGGACGCGGTCGAGGAGGGCGGCGCGGGATGATCCACAGGACTGGCGAGAGGCGACGTCGGCGAGTGGGTCGGCCCGGCAGTCTGTGACGGGTGAGGCTCGACCAACGCATCATCGACCGCACGGCCGACCACCAGTCGGGCGTCGTCACGTCGCGCCAGCTCATCGACCTCGGTGGCGACCGCGCGTGGCTGTCACGCCAGGTCACGTCCGGTCGCTGGCAGCGCCTGCATCGGGGCGTCCTGCTGACGCACTCGGGTCCGGTCTCGTGGGACAGCAGGGCGACGGCCGCGCTCCTGTATGCGGGCAAGCACGCAAGCCTGAGCCACGACGCCGCGGCCTACCTGCACGGGATGACGCGCCGCGCACCCGACACGATCGACGTCACGATCCCGGCGGAGCGGCGAGTCACGCCCGGAGACGGGCTGGCGCTGCACCATCGCTCGCACCTGCCTGTCATGACCGGGCGGCCGCTTCGGACCGCGTTGCCGGACACGGCGCTCGACCTGGTGGCTCGCGCCGAGTCGGACGACGACGCCCTGGGCTGGCTGTGCGAGGCCGTCCGGGCCGGTGCCACACCCGGACAGCTTCGCCGACGTCTCGCGACCCGCCCTCGCCTGCGCAACAGCGCGCTGATCCGCGAGCTGCTCGCGGAAGTCGCCGCGGGGGTCGAGTCGCCTCTCGAAGGCCGGTACCACCGCGATGTCGAGCGGGCCCACGGGTTGCCGACCTCGGAGCTGCAGGTGCGCCAGGTGCTGGGTGGGACGTGGATCCGCGCAGATCGCATCTACCGCGGCTTCGGCCTACGCGTCGAGCTCGACGGCCGGCTAGCCCACCCGGGCGGACGCACCGACAAGGACACGTGGCGCGACAACCTCGCGCTGCTGCACGCCGCCGAGCTCACGCTGCGCTATCGCTGGTACCACGCGCGCATCACACCGTGCGCCACCACCGAGCAGGTGCTCCTGGGGCTGCGCCGTCGCGAGCCGGACGTCCCGGCACACCCGTGCACCAAACCGTCCTGCACCGTCCGCTGAACCACCCGACCGGAAGCAGTCTGAGGGCTTCCGGCCGCCGTTCGTGTGCGACTCGTCGACGAGCCGCCTCAGCTAGGGTTGCCGGTGCGAGGAATGAGGTGCTCTGTGCACGGCGCGTGGTACGACGTTCTCTTCAGCGTCTGTGTGCTCCTGCCCGCCCTCGTCGCGGTGCGCCAGTGGTGGCGCGCCCGGATCGAGCCTCCGCTGGCGGGCTTCCTGTGGTTCGCCCTCATCGCCCTCGTTCCGACCATCGGTCCGCTCGCTTTCCTCCTGACGTCGCGACTGTGGTCCGCGAGCTCCGCGGAGCCGAGCTGAGCTGAGACGTCGCGGCGGCCACAGGTGCTCAGCGCGCGCCAACCCACGCCGCCTCGAATGATCGAGCGACCGCGAGGCGCTGGCCCGGCTCCCGGAGCGTCCGGCACCCCGGCACACGAACCCGTCCGCGCGGCCGCTGGGCCCTTCGCCAGCTCCATGGTTGAAGACTTGGCATCGGTTATCGATGCCAAGTCTTCAACCATCTGCCGCCGGGGCGCTGGTGCCCGAGGCGAACGCTGGTGGCGGGGTGGGGGCGGGGCGGGAGCCCTGTGGCGGGGCGGGTGGCCCGAGGTGGGCGGGGGCCTGAGGTCGGGCTCGGATCAGCCCCTCGGGGTCGCTGCCGCCGCGGAGGTGACCGAGGCGCGCCAGTGGTCGATGCCGGCCGGCCCGTTGGGCTCGAGCCACGGCGCCAGGATGCGCGCGGCACCCGTCGCCGGGTCGATCGTCGCGACTGTCGCCTGTGCATCACCGGCCTCGCACGACGCCGAGGACACGGCGAGGGCGGGCCCTCCAACGACGCCAGGCCGGATCCAGTGGACGTTCGCACCGTCGAGATCGGCGCCCTGGACCGTGCGCACCGCGACACCGTCCCACGCCCCGAACCCCCGCGTGCAGCCCTCGGGGAAACCGTCGCCCGCGACGTACAGCACCGCACCGTCACCGGCGTTGACACCGGTCCAGGGCAGCGGCACCGGCTCACCCTCGGCGAAGGTGTGCAGCAGCGTCGTCCCGCCGTCGGCCACCGCCTCGACGCGGTAGAGCCCCGCGTTCTGGGCCACGTAGTCGATCCGGTCCAGAGCAGCCTCCGCGTCGTCGGACACCGGGTCGTGGCACAGGGCCGCGACCCCACCGGCGTCGAGCCAGCCGACGACGGCGCACGCCTGGTCGGACACCCCGAGCGGAACGTCCCGCGCGTCGCCCGAGCCGAGGTCGACGACGACGAGCTCCCACGCCGGCCCGGCCCCCGGCGCGAGCAGCTGCGTGCCGCTCGGGTCGAGCAGCGGCACTCCGCTGTCCCCGATGTCGGTCACGACGCGACGGGCGCCGTCCGGGCCGATCGACCACACGGTCGCGCCGCCGGAGCCGCCCGCAACCACGTCCTCCTCGTACGCCGGGTCCTCGACCCAGATCTCCGCGCCATCGGCGTCGCGGCCCACGTAGCTCGCCCACCGGTCGAACTGCTGGGCGTCCTCGGTGAGCTCACCCGTGAAGACGTCGACCCAGCCGGTCACGAGCGGGCGCGCCGCGTCGGCGATCGGCGTCGGCCACATCACACGCGCCCGCTGCTGACCCACCTCCCACGAGAGGACCTGGATCTCGAGCGGGAGCGGCAGGTCGGCGGTCCGGAACAGGTCCCCGTCCGGGCTCGCGACCATCAGCACGTGGCTCAGCGGCCCGGAGGGCTGGCCGTCGGCCCCGACGTACTCGGGCCGGTACGTCATCGCGACCCAGCCCGAGTCCACATGGGCCCACAGGTTCGTCGGCGCCTCGTAGAACGGCGGCAGTCCGAGCTCGCTGACGAGGTCACCCTTCACGAGCGGCGCGAGTGTCCGCGGCGGGTGCGTCACGTAGTCCGTGGGCGTGACGGCGGGCTCGGTGTCGGGCGCCCGCAGCGACCCGAGGCCGAAGTACGCACCGGCCGCAAGGCCCCCGACGAGGGGGACGACGGCGAGCGTCTGCAGGGACCGGCGCACCACCCGCCGACGGCGCACCGTGCGCACCATCGTCGCGTAGTCGTCGGCGTCGGGGGTCAACCCCGCGACGGACCGGGCCCTGGCATCGACCGAGTCGGCCAGGAGTTCTGAGAGCTCACGCACCACGACGCACCTCCTTGGTGGTCACCTTCTTGGTCGTCACCGTCACGACGGGGCTGTCGTCGACCACGGTCCCGAGCGCAGCACCGAGCGCCGCGACCCCGTCGGACGTGTATCGCTTGACCGCGCCTTCGCTCAGCCTGAGCAGGGCGGCGGTGTCCCGGATGGACAGGTCCTCGACGTGCCGAAGCACGACGCACGCGCGTTCCCGGGGCGGCAGTGCCGCGAGCGCCGCCTCGACCTCGCCGGGGAGTCCACCCGCGGCGACGTCCGCGCCGTCGGCCACCTGCACGACGGACCGTGACGCGTGCCGCACGAGCGCCGCTCGCTCCCGCCCGCGCTTGCGCGCAGCATCCATGAACCGCGACACGATCGCGCGTCGCACGTACTGCTCGGCCTCCGCGAGCGAGGCGAACCGCGCTCGGCCCGAGAACGCGGAGATGAGCGCCTCCTGCACGAGGTCCTCCGCCTCGGTGCGTGAGCGCACGAGCAGCATCGCGTGCGCCACGAGGCGTGGATACCGCTCGCGCGCCACGCGTTCGAGCATCGGCTCCCACCGGCTCATCCGGTCCCCCTCTCCTGGCTCAGGGACCCGCGCGGGTCCTACAAGGAGAACGCCGGACGCGTCCGGAAAGGTTGGGTGCGACCTACGCGCGGCCCGCGGGCGTGCCCCCGACCTCGGCGAGACGTCGCTCGAGGAAGTCCCGCTCGGCGCCATTCTCCACGAGCGCGAGGGCCTCGCGGTAGGCCTGTGCGGCCTCGCGGGGGCGCCCGGCGCGGCGGTGCAGGTCGGCCCGGGCGGCCGGGAGCAGGTGATACCCGGCGAGGACACGCTTCGCCGCGAGCGCGTCGAGGAGCGCGAGGCCGACGTCGGGCCCCTCGGCCATCGCGACCGCGATCGCCCGGTTCAGCTCGATGTACGGCGACGGCGAGATCCGGCCGAGCTCGCCGTAGAGCGGTGCGATCTGCTCCCAGTCCGTCTCGGCGGAGCTCGGCGCCGTCGCGTGCAGGGCGGCGACCGCGGCCTGCAACCGGTACGTGCCGAGGATCCCGTCACGACGCCGGGCACGCTCGAGGACCGCGGCTCCCTCGGCGATCTGCGCGGCGTTCCACGTGGAACGGTCCTGCTCGTCGAGCGGCACCAGGCGGCCGTCGTCGTCGGTCCGTGCCTCGCGCCGTGCGTCGTGGAGCAGCTCGAGCGCGAGCAGGCCGAGCACCTCGGGCTCGTCCGGCATGAGGTCGGCGAGCACGCGGGTGAGCCGGATCGCCTCCGCGCTGACCGCCTCGCGCAGCAGCGCACCGCCCGAGGTCGCGACGTAGCCCTCCGAGTACATGAGGTAGAGCACGGCGAGCACCCCGTCGAGCCGTTCGGGCAGCAGGTGGTCGGGCGGGACCCGGTACGGGATCGCGGCGTGCTTGATCTTGGCCCGTGTGCGCACGAGCCGCTTGGACATCGCTGCCTCGCTCGACCCGAAGGCGCGGGCGATCTCCGCGACCGTGAGCCCGCACAGCGTGCGCAGGGTGAGCGCCACCCTCGACTCGAGGGCGATCGCGGGATGTGCGCACGTGAAGATGAGCTGCAGGCGGTCGTCCGTGAGGGCCGTGTCGCTCCAGGCTTCCATCGGGCCCTCCTCGGTGTCGACGGCGACGGCGGCCACCTGGCGCAGAGCACGCTGCTCCGTGGCCGCGCGCCGCAGCCGGTCGACGGCTCGGTTGCGGGCGGTCGTCGTGAGCCACGCCCCGGGGCGCTCGGGGACGCCGTCGCGCCGCCACGTGGTGGCCGCCGTCGCGAACGCCTCCTGCGCGCACTCCTCCGCGAGCGCCCAGTCGCCCGTGACCCGGATGAGGGTCGCGACGACGCGCCCCCACTCCTCGCGGAAGGCGAGGGCGAGGGCGTCGTCGACGTCCGCGCGGGTCATGGCGAGGGGGTGACGGGGCGGTGCGACGCTGCGCGGCGGGGCATCGTGCGGCGGCTCACAGCGCGCGCAGCGCCTCGAGGTCGAGCTCGTCGTCCGTGGCCCACAGCGGCCGGATCTCGATGGGCCCGAACCGCGCGGCCGGGTGCTTCGAGGCGACCTCGATCGCCTCATCGAGGTCGGTGACCTCGATGATGTCGAAGCCGGCGACCTGCTCGCGGACCTCCGCGTACGGGCCGTCGACGACGAGGGTCTCGCCGCCGCGCCGCCGGACGGTCCGGCCCTCCTCGGGCGGACGGAGCCGCGCGCCGCCGAGCTCGACACCGCGGCCCACCATCTCCTCGGTCCACTCCACGGGGGCTGCGGAGTCCAGGGGCTCGGGACGGGACTCCGCGAGCTCGCGGGTGTCGACCATCAGGAGCATGTACCGCACGGCGGTCACTCCTCCTCGAAGGGCCACAGCGCCCGGATCTCGACGGCGCCGAAGCCCGCCACGGGGTGGGCGGCCGCGATGGCGGTGGCCTCCTCGTGGTCGGCCGCCTCGATGATGTCGAAGCCCGCTATCTGCTCACGGGCCTCGGCGAAGGGGCCGTCGACGACGAGGGTCTCGCCGTCACGCACCCGCACGGTGGTCGCGTCGCTGTCGGGCCGCAGGCGCTCACCGAGCAGACGCTGGCCCTTGCGGGTGGTCTCCTCGACCCAGGCCTCGGGGTCGGACTCGGCCGGCGACGGGCTCGCGTCCTCGGGGACGCGGATCAGGAACAGGTACTGCATGGTGCCTCCTTGGGCTCGGGGCGTGCGCCGCTGCGGCTCGCCTCATCCGGACGACGAACGGCGAGGACCCTCGAGGACATCTTGGCGCCGATCCGTCATCCTCGCTCCTGCCCCGGCCGCAGGTCCGCCCGGCGAGCACGCAATCTCCCCCGCGGGACCGGCGATCGCACCGAGACGGGCACCGGTGGCACCTAGATTGGTCCCCGTGAGTGTGCTGGGAGACCTGCGGGTCGTGGCCGTGCACCGGGACTTCCGCAAGCTCTTCACCGTGCGGCTCGTCTCGCAGTGCGGCGACGGCATGTTCCAGGTGGGCCTCGCAACGCTGTTCTTCTTCTCGCCCGAGCGCATGGCGACGGCGGTCGACGTCGCGGCCGCGTTCGCGGTGCTGCTGCTCCCGTTCACCGTCGTCGGCCCCTTCGCCGGGCCCCTGCTCGACCGGTGGCGCCGGCGCCAGGTGCTGCTCGGCGGCAACGCGCTGCGGGTCGTGCTCACGCTGATCCTCGCGACGCTCATGGTGACCGTGGGCGTCGGGCCCGCGGTGTACGTGCTCGCACTCGTGACGCTCGGGGTCAACCGGTTCCTGCTGTCCGCGCTCTCGGCCGGGCTGCCGCGCGTGGTCCCGCGCGAGCAGCTCCTCATGGCCAACACCGTCACACCGACGCTCGGCGCGGTGTCCGCCGTGGTGGGTGGCGCGCTCGGCTTCGTCATCGGTCGCCTCACCCCGCCCGGTCCCGTCGAGGACGGCGTCGTGCTCGTGTGCGCGGCCGCGTTCTTCGGGGCGGCGTCCGCGCTCGCGCTGCGTCTCGGGCGCGACCAGCTGGGACCGGACCGGCACTCCGAGCTCGGTGCAGGGCTGACCCAGCTCTGGGCGGACGTGCGCGCGACGGCTGCCGAGCTCTCCCAGGGCGCGCGCTACCTCGTGGCCCGGCGCACCCCGGGCGCGGCGCTCGGTGTCATGGGCGTGCACCGCTTCCTGTACGGCGCGAACTTCATCGCGCTGATCCTGATGTCGCGCAACCTGCTCAACGACCCGGCCGACGGCGGCGCCGGGCTCGCGACGTTCGCCCTGCTGCTCGGGATCTCGCTCGCGGGCAACGGGCTCGCGATCGTGGCGACGCCCCTCGCGCACGAGCGGATGAGTCCCGCGCGGTGGATCGTCGTCTGCCTCGGGATCGGGGCGCTGAGTCAGCTCGTGCTCGCGACGTCGCCGGTGTTCGCCATCGTCGCCACCGCCGCCGTGCTGCTGGGCCTGAGCGTGCAGGGCGCGAAGATCGCCGCCGACACGATCGTGCAGGCCGACACCGACGACGCCTACCGCGGCCGGGCCTTCGCGCTGTACGACGTGCTCTTCAACGCGGCGTTCGTCGGGGCCGCCGCGTTGGCCGCCGTCGTGCTCCCGGACTCCGGGTACGCGCGCGCGGTGTTCGTGGCGATCGCGCTCGTCTACCTCGCGACCGCCGCGACCTACGCCCGCGTCCCCCAGCTCCCGCGCCCGGTGCCCGCAGCCCTCCCAGCTCCGCCACCGTGAGAGTGGAGACTTTGCGCCCTCACAGGGCACAAAGTCTTCGCCATGAGCTGTGTCGGGGCGGGGCGGGGGCTCAGCCGGCTGGGACGGTGCGGGGTCCAGGCGTCGGGGCGGGGCGGTGGTGGGGGCTTAGCCTGCGGGGACGGTGCGGGAGGAGGCCCACGTGCGCAGCGCCGCGATCGGCTCGGCCATGACGACGGACAGCGGGCGGGTCGCGGCGAGCTCGTCGGCCACGTGCTCGGGCCCGAGCGTCTCGCCGCGGGCGTGCGCGGCATAGGTCGCGGACACGACGGCCTGCTCGATCTCCGCACCGGAGAAGCCCTCGGCGCGAGCCGCGAGCGCAGCCAGCGTCCCCTCGTCGCACACGAGCCCCCGGCGCCCCGCGTGGATCCCCAGCATCGGGGCGCGGACGGCGGGCGAGGGCTGGTCGACGAAGAAGATCTCGTCGAACCGGCCCTTGCGGACGAGCTCGGGTGGCAGCGCGGTGATGTTGTTGGCCGTCGCGACCACGAACACCTTCGAGTCCTTCTCCGCGAGCCACGTCAGGAACGTGCCGAGCAGCCGCGAGGAAACGCCGTCGTCGGAGGAGTCCGCGGCGATGCCCTTCTCGATCTCGTCGATCCACAGCACGCACGGCGCGAGCACGTCCGCGGTGGCGAGGGCGGCCCGCAGCTTGCGCTCGGACTCGCCCACGTACTTGTCGCGCACCGCCCCGAGGTCGGCCCGCAGCAGCGGCACGCCCAGCATGGACGCCGCGACCTTCGAGGCGAGCGACTTGCCGCAACCCTGCACACCGAGCAGGAGCACGCCCTTGGGCGGCTGCAGGTGCGGGGCGCTGCCGTCGAAGGCCGGTGCCCGCACGGCGAGCCACGACTTGAGCCGGTCCATGCCGCCGAGGTCCGCGAGCGAGGCCGTCTCGTACTCGTACGTCACGGCGCCGTCGCCGCCCAGCAGGTCGTGCTTGGCCCGGGTCACGTCGGCGATGTCGGAGGCGTCGATCGCGCCGTCGTCGAACACGGCCGTGCGGGCGAGGCGCTCGACGTCGGCCCGGGTCAGTCCCGCGAGGTTCGCCACGAGCAGGTCCACCGCGTGGTAGTCGACCTCCGCCGCACGCCCGTGCGCGTGCTGCCACTCCATGACGACGCGCTCGACGAACTCGCGCCGCTCGCGCTCGGAGGGGAAGGCGAGATCGAACCGCGCCACGAGGTGGCTGAGCTCGGGTGGCACGGTGAGCCGGTGCGAGACGAGGACGACGGTGCGCGGCGCGGCCTCGAAGCCGAGGGCGATGTCCTTGAGCAGGCGCACGTGCACCGGGTCGTCGAGGAAGGGGTGGAAGTCCTTGAGCACGTAGACGCCGGGCTGGGTGACGTCGTGGATCCACTGCAGCAGATCACCGGGCTGGGCGTTGTGCCTCTGGGGTGGGCCGACGTCGAGGTCCCGCCGCTGCAGACCCCCGGTGAGGGTCCAGCCGAAGACGGGCAGCCGGGTTCGCGCCGTCGGCCCCGCGACGGTGTCGAGCACGAGCCGCATCACCGCGGCCTCGTCCCGCGTCTCCACGACGATGATCGGCACGCGACCTGCGACGAGGGCCGCGAGATCGGCCCGCAAGGTCCCCTGACTCATGCCGGGCAATCTACCTAGGACCCGGCCCGCGCGGTCCACCAGGCCAGCAGCGCCTCGCGGGCCGCGTCCTCGCCGAGGGGCCCGTGCTCCATGCGTTCGGCGAGCAGGAACCGGTAGGCCTCGCCGACGTCGCGCCCCGGCCCGATGCCCAGGATCGCCATGATCTGCTCCCCGTCGAGGTCGGGGCGGATCGCGTCGAGCTCCTCCTGGGCCGCGAGCACCGTGATGCGCTCCTCGAGGGAGTCGTAGGCGCCGGCGAGCCGCGCGGCCTTGCGCTTGTTGCGCGTCGTGGAGTCCGAGCGCGTCAGGCGGTGCAGTCGCTCGAGCAGCGGGCCGGCGTCGCGCACGTAGCGGCGCACGGCCGCGTCCGTCCACCCGGCGTCGCCGTAGCCGTGGAAGCGCAGGTGCAGCTCGACGAGCCGCGACACGGCCTTGACCGTCGCCGAGTCGAAGCGCAGCGCCTTGAGCCGCTTGGCCGTCATCTTCGCGCCCACGACCTCGTGGTGGTGGAAGCTCACGCCGCCGCCGGGCTCGAAGCGGCGGGTCGCCGGCTTGCCGACGTCGTGCAGCAGCGCGGCGAGCCGCAGCACGAGGTCCGGGCCGGGCACGGGCCCGTCCGGCCCCGTCTCACGGTCGATCGCCTGCTCGAGCACCGTGATCGAGTGCTCGTAGACGTCCTTGTGCCGGTGGTGCTCGTCGATCTCGAGCCGCAGCGCTGGCAGCTCGGGCAGCACGTGCTCGGCGAGGCCTGTGTCGACGAGGAGCTCGATGCCGGGGCGCGGCCGGTCCGTCAGGAGGAGCTTCGTCAGCTCGTCACGCACGCGCTCGGCCGAGACGATCTCGATGCGCCCGGCCATCGCCTCGACGGCGGCGCGCGTCGCGGGCTCGACGTCGAAGCCGAGCTGGGCGGCGAACCGCGCGGCGCGCATCATGCGCAGCGGGTCGTCGTCGAAGGACTGCTCGGGCGTCACTGGCGTGCGCAGGAGCCTGCGGGCGAGGTCGATCAACCCGTCGAAGGGGTCCACGAACTCGAGCGAGGGCAGGCGCACGGCCATCGCGTTGACGGTGAAGTCGCGCCGCGAGAGGTCGCCGTCGAGCGAGTCCCCGAACGCGACCTCGGGCTTGCGGGAGGCGCCGTCGTACTCGTCGGTGCGGTACGTCGTGACCTCGACCACCACCTTGAGGCCGCCCACGTGCTTCGCCGCACCGATCGTGCCGAACTCCCGGCCGATGTCCCACGTCGCGTCCGCCCACGCGTCGAGCAGCCGCGCCGTGTCGGCCGGGTGGGCCGACGTCGCGAAGTCGAGATCGGCGCTCGCCACCCCGAGGAAGGCGTCCCGCACGGGTCCCCCCACGAGCGCGAGCTCGAACCCGGCCGCGGCGAAGACCTCGCCCAGCTCGACCGCGACGGGGGACAGCTCGACGAGAGTCTCCACGGCTCGGGCGCGCAACGACGCGAGCGCCGCCGGGCTCGGGGTGGCGGGCGCGCTGCTGGGCTGCGGATCAGTCGGGGACACGACCTCCAAGCCTGCCAGATGTGAACGCTGCGAGACGCCGGGGTGACCCCGCACCGACCGAACGGCACAGGCCGGATGGCTACAGTGTCTGATGTGTCCGCCGCCGATCCGCTGCCGCGCCCTGGCGCGGTACCCGCCCCGCCCGGTGGCCATGCCCTGCGGATCGATCCGCGCGAGCTGGCTGCCCGAGCGGTTCCGGCAGCCCTGCCCATCGTGGACGAGACGAGCGCCGGTGGCCTCGTGGTCGACCTCCAGGCCGGCGTGCACGTCGCCGCGGTGATCGCCCGCCGCAACCGGGCAGGGCGCCTCGAGTGGTGCCTCCCTAAGGGTCACCTCGAGGGGGAGGAGACGCCGGAGGAGGCCGCCGTCCGCGAGATCGCGGAGGAGACGGGGATCGACAGCGAGGTGGTCCGCGAGCTCGGCACGATCGACTACTGGTTCACGGGCACGGACCGCCGCGTGCACAAGGTGGTCCACCACTTCCTCCTCGTCGCGCTCGGCGGGACGCTCACCGTCGAGGGCGACCCCGACGGCGAGGCCGAGCTCGTCGAGTGGGTCGCGCTGAGCGACATGGATCGCCGCCTCGCCTACCCGAACGAGCGGCGACTCGCCTCCGAGGCGCGCGCGGTGCTCGCCAGCGACGCATGAACGCTCGCACCGTCGGTGCGCGAGGTGCCCTGGCCCTCGCCGCCGCCCTCCTCGCCACGACGCTCGCCGCTTCGCCCGCCGCCGCGCAGGACCCCGCGATCGCCGAGGAGGGCGCGGAGATCACCATCACCTCGATCTCGCCGCAGGTGCTCACGCCCGACGAGACCCTCGCCGTCATCGCCCGCGTGCAGAACACCACCGCGGAGGACATCGCCGAACCCACCCTGCGCCTGCACGTGAACCGCTTCCGGGTCGTGGACCGCGCCGGGATCAGTGCCTGGGCCGACCTCGGCCCGCAGGAGGACGCCGGCTCGGTCGTCGCGACCACGGTGCTCGAGGACCCGATCGAGGCCGGCGCCACGCGCGACGTGCGCTTCCAGGTGGCCGGTCGCGACCTCGGCTTCCTCGACCTGCCGGACACGTGGGGCCCGCGCGGGCTCGCCGTCTCCGTGTCGGACGGCGCGGCCCCCGGGGCGCTCGACGTCGACCGCAGCTTCATCCTGTGGCTCAGTGCCCCGAGCGTGCCGCAGACCCGGGTGTCCGTCGTCGTCCCCCTCACCGGGAACCCCGTCGACGTACCGGCCTGGACGATCTCGTCCGGCGAGGGTGAGATGGGCGGGGAGGCCGCCGACGGCGGGGGGCCCGAGGTAGCCGACGACGAGACCCCGGAAGGTGCTGGCCCCGCCGGGACCGCCGGGGTGCTCGGCACCGAGGCGATCGGCCCGCTCATCTCCGCGCAGGGGCGGCTCGCGGCCGTGCTCGCCGCGACCGCGCCCCGTTCGCACGTCGCGTACGCCGTGGACCCCGCCGTCGTCGCCGCGAGCCTCGCCTCGACGGACGAAGCGGCGCAGGCCTGGAGCGAGGAGCTGCTCGGGGCGCTCGACGGTCGCGACGTGTTCGCTCTCGGCTGGGCGGACCCGGACGTCGCGGCACTCGCCCGTGGTGGCGGCACGACGCTGCTCGACGGCGCCCTCGCGCTCAGTGCCGCCCGGGTCGAGTCGCTGCTCGGGCGATCGGCACGGACCGACCTCGCGTGGCCCGCCGGCGGCCTCGCCGACTCCGAGACGCTCGAGTTCGTGGCCGGGTCTGGGGCGCGCGCCGTCGTCGCCGCCCCCGGCGTCCTCACCCCGACGGGCACGGTCGGCGGCGCGAGCCCCACGGGGCGGACCACGGTCGGGACCGAGGCGGGACCCGTCGTCGCCCTCGTGCCGGACGCCGGGCTCGTGAGCGCCTTCACCGACCCCGTCGGCTCGACGACCGCGACCGTGGCACAGCGCCTCCTCGCGGAGACGGCCGTGATCGCCCGCGAGCAGTCGACGGAGCTGCGCCACCTCGTGATCGCCCTGCCGCGCGAGTGGCACCCTGACCCCGCGCTCACGAACGTCCAGCTCGCCGCCCTCGAGGCCGCGCCGTGGGTCGACACCACGTCCGTCTCGGCGCTGCTCGGCTCCCTCGACCCCCGCGTCGCACGGACCGGGCTGCCCACGCAGGCGGCGGCCCGCGACATGCTCGACGCCGAGACCGTCTCCTCGCTCGCCGAGCGGCTCGAGTTCGCGCAAGACTTCTCGCCCGTGCTGACGGACCCCGACACCTTCCTCGCCCAGCAGGCGGCGCAGCTCCTCGCGCCGACGGCCGTCGCGTGGCGTGCCGATCCCGCGGGGCGCGCGGACCTCGCCGAGCGGGTGATCGAGGAGGCGACGGCGCGCACGATCGGCCTGACCGTCATCGCCGGCTCGGACGTGAGCCTCATCTCCGCGCGGGGCGAGATGCCCGTGACAGTGAGCAACGCGCTCGCGGACGACGCGCGGGTGGTCGTCGAGCTGCGACCCGACTCCGGTGTGCTCGTCGCGGAGGGCACGGTCGAGGCCCTCGTGCCCGCCGGCGAGCAGACGACGGTGCGCGTGCCCGTGCAGTCGGTCGCCAACGGGGACGTGACGATCGAGGTGGCCCTGCTCTCGCCCGAGGGCAAGCCCGTCGCACCGCCGTCGAGCTTCGAGGTCCGGGTGCGCGCCGACTGGGAGAGCGTCGGCACGTGGATCATCGCCGCGCTGCTCGGCGTCGGGCTCGTGGCGGGCGTCATCCGCACCGTGCGACGCGGCAAGACCTCGACCCGGGTCGACGCCGCGGACGTGCCCGAGCTCGCGAGGGAGACGGGCGAGTGAGCGCCGCCGACGGCGGGGGCGTGCCCGCTCCGGGCGGCGAGGTGCCGGCACCCCCGGGGGCCGGCCTGGGTCGCAACGCGGCGATCCTCGCCTCGGGGACCGCCGTCTCCCGGGTGCTCGGCGTCGTCCGCACGTCCTTGCTCTTCGCGGCCATCGGCGGCGTGGGACTCTCCGCGAACGCGTTCGACCTCGCCAACAAGCTGCCCAACATGATCACGATGCTCGTCGCGGGCGGCGTGCTCAACGCCGTGCTCGTACCGCAGGTCGTGCGCGCCTACCAGACCGACCGCGGCGACGACTACACGCGGCGCCTGCTGACCCTCGGCGCACTCGTGCTCCTCGCGATCACCGTGCTGTTCACGGCCGGCGCGGGACTCGTCGTGCACCTGTTCGCACTGCGAGCCGGGGACGAGCTGCGGTCGCTCGCGACCGTGTTCGCCGTGTGGTGCATCCCGCAGGTGTTCTTCTACGGGATGTACACGCTCTTCGGGCACGTGCTCAACGCGCGGGGACGGTTCGGGCCCTTCACGTGGGCGCCCGTGGCGAACAACCTCGTCGCGATCGCCGGTCTGCTCGTCTTCATCGGTGTGTTCGGCACCTACTCGCTGGGCGGCGAGCTCGACTCGGCGGCGTGGTGGACGGGACCGCGGGTCGCGCTGCTCGCCGGCTTCGCGACGCTCGGCGTCATCGTGCAAGCCCTCGTGATGATCCCGCCGCTGCGTGCGCTCGGCCTGCCGCTGCGCCCGAAGTGGGGCTTCCGCGGGGTCGGGCTCGGCAGCGCGGGCCGCGTGGCGGGGTGGACGTTCGCGGCCCTCGTCGTGGGCTACGTCGGCGTGCTGTTCGCGACGAACGTGCAGACCGCGGCCGACAACGCGGCCGAGGCCGCCGAGAGCGTCGCGATCGCGGGCAACGCGGCCTACACGAACGCCTTCCTCGTCGCGATGCTGCCGCACTCGCTCATCACGACGTCGCTCGTCATGGTCATGTTCACCCAGCTCTCGGCGCACGCCGCGGCCGGGGCCGTACGGGCCGTGCGGGCGGACTTCGCCCACGGGCTGCGCGTCGTGGGCGTGTTCACGGTCTTCGCGAGCGTCGTGCTCGCCGTCCTCGCGCTGCCCGTCATCCGGATCGTGTTCCCGTCCGCCGATCCCGGGGTGGCGTCGGCCACGGCGCGCGTCGTCGTCGCGTTCGTCGCATGGCTCGTGCTGCTCGGCGCCTGGGCGCTGTGCCAGCGCGTCTACTACGCCTACGAGGATGCGCGCACGCTCTTCTTCATCCAGTCGGGGATGGCCGTCGTCGTCGCCCTCGGGGCGCTCGCCTCGGCCGTTCTCCTGCCGCCGCAGTGGTGGGTCGTGGGCGTCGTGGCCGGCCAGGGGGTCTCGCACCTGCTCGGGGTGGGGCTCGCGCTCGTGGGGCTGCGCCGTCGGCTCGGGTCCTTCGGCTTCGCCGGCGTCGTGCAGATGCACGTGCGCGCGTTCGTCGCCGCGGGCCTTGCGGGGGGCGTCGGGTGGGTCGCGCTGCACCGGATCGGTTCGGTGGCCGACGGCGGGTTCGGGCACGCCGTACTCACGACGGCGGGCCTCGGTCTCGCGATGGGGGCCGCGTACCTCGGGCTGCTGCGCCTCATGCGGGTGCGCGAGCTCGCCGACCTCGCCGCGCCGTTGCTCGCCCGACTGCGCCGCCGTGGGCGCGGGGGCGGAGCCGCGGGTGGGCCGGGTGCGCCTGGCGGGCCTGGTGGGCCTGTCGGCGGCACCGGCGGCGGAACGGCGGGCACCGCGTGAGGCTCACAGTGCGTACGATGACCCACCGAAGCCCCGATGCGCAGGAGGAACGGTGACCACCCCCACCCAGCCGGGCGCCGTGCTGGCCGGACGCTACCGGCTCGAGCACGAGCACGGCGACAGCCTCCCCCAGGTCGAGCACTGGCGCGCCGTGGACCAGGTCCTCGACCGGCCCGTCGAGTTCTACGTCCTGCTCGCGGGTCAGGTCGATGCGGCGCTCGACGCGGCCCGGCGCGCGGCACTCGTCTCGGACGCGCGGCTCGTGCGGGTGCTCGACGTCGGGCAGGAGGACGGCGTCTCCTTCGTCGTGACCGAGAAGGTGGGCGGACGTTCGCTCGCCGAGATCGCGGCCGCCGGCCCGTTGCCGGCCGACCAGGCGCGCGCCGTCGTCGGCGAGCTCGCCGTCGCCCTCGAGACCGCGCGGCGTCGCGGCGTCCACCACCTCGCCCTGCGGCCCTCCGTCGTCTACGTCGAACCCTCCGGCGCCGTCGTCCTGACGGGCCTCGCCGTCGAGGGCGCGCTGCTCGGCCTCGACCGAGCCGATGCGCGCACCACGACGCGGGCCGACGCCGTCGCCCTCGTCCAGCTGCTCTACGCGGCCCTGACCGGGCACTGGCCCGGTGCCGCGAGCGGCGAGCGCCTCGCGCTGCCCGCCGCACCCGTCGTGGACGGCGCCACCGTGGCTCCCGCCGAGATCACGCCCACCGTCCCCAACGACCTCGACACGCTGTGCGCCGTGACGTTCGGGCCGCACGAGGACGGGCCGCACAGCCCCGCCGAGCTCGCGGCCGACCTCGAGCCGTGGCCACCCGTTCACGGTGCCGAGCTCATCGCGGCCGCGGGGCTCGTGCCCGACGAGTCGCCCGCGGTGCCGTCCGCGGCGGCCGACGCCCCGTTCAGCTCCGCGGTGCGGCGACAGTCCGTGCGCGAACGCGTCTCCGGACAGCCCGCCCAACCGCTCAACCCGCCGGGGACGCCGCCACCCGCGCGCCCCGTCGCGCCCACGTTGCCACCCGTCATCGCACCCGGCGCCTCGGGTGGCGTCACGCCCCAGGTCGTTCCACCCTCGATGTCGCCCACGGGCGCCGTGCCGGTCGCCGGTGGGGCGCTCGGGGTGGGGGCAGGTGCCGGTGCTGGCGCCTTCCCGGGTGCGCCGGGTGCGCCGGGTGCGCCGACCCCGCCGCCGCACTTCATCGGCGGGACCTACGTGCCCGCGGGCGCGGTCGCTCCCCCCGCCCCGGCACTGCCGTTCGAGCAGGCCGCGCGCCCCTCGACCAAGAAGAAGAAGCGCAAGACGTTCAACGCGACGCCGTACGTGCTCGTGCTCGTGCTCGGCGCGCTCGTCTTCGGCGCCTACACGGCGTTCCAGTCGCTCACCGGACCGGCCGGCCCACCGATCGCCCGGCCGAGCCCCACGGCCGAGCCGTCCCCGACCGACGAGTCCCCGACCGACGAGGGCTCGCCCTCTCCGAGCCCGGAGACGTCGCCGACCGAAGAGATCCTCCCGGCCGTCATCGCCGCCGGGCTGCAGCTCGACCCCGACGGCGACGGCGACGAGCACCCCGAGGCGGTGGACCGCGCGTTCGACGGCGACATGGGCACGTACTGGTTCACCCGCACCTACAACAACGCCGAGATGCCCGGCAAGAGCGGGCTCGGCTACGAGATCACGCTCGAGAACGAGACTCTCGTGTCCGGGCTGACGCTCTACATCAACGGCGACGGCGGCAACATCGAGCTCCGCGCCACGACGGGAGACGAGCCGACGGACGGCCCGGTGCTCGCGTCGGGCTCCATGAGTTCGGAGACCGTGCTGCACTTCGACGAGGCCGTGCGCACGCAGACGATCGTGCTGTGGTTCACGGAGCTGCCGACCACCCCGGACGGGCTCAACCGCGTCGAGCTGCTCGAGATCGAGTTCGACTGACCCTTGTTCCCGGGCGCACGGTGGGGCGGGCCTGGCGTGGAACATTCGCGGCCTAGGATCTGTTCTGCCGACAGCACGTGCGCGCCCCCGTCGCGCAGCCGTGGACCCGTGGAACCGAAGGACGAGACGTGACCGAGACCGCCAGCACCATTCGCGACATCATCATCGTCGGCTCGGGTCCCGCCGGCTACACCGCCGCGATCTATGCCGCGCGGGCCGGGCTGTCGCCCCTCGTCGTCGCCGGCTCCGTCACCGCGGGCGGCGCGCTCATGAACACGACCGAGGTCGAGAACTTCCCCGGCTTCCCCGAGGGCGTCAACGGGCCCGACCTCATGGAGGGCCTGCAGGCACAGGCCGAGCGGTTCGGCGCAGAGGTGCTCTGGGACGACGCCGCCGAGCTGCGACTCACCGAGGCCGTCAAGACCGTGGTCCTCGCCGACGGCACCGAGCTCAAGGCGCGGTCCATCGTCCTCGCGACGGGCTCGGCCTACCGCGAGCTCGGCATCGAGGACGAGAAGCGGCTCTCCGGCCGCGGCGTGTCCTGGTGCGCCACGTGCGACGGGTTCTTCTTCCGCGAGCAGGAGATCGCCGTCGTCGGCGGCGGCGACTCCGCGATGGAGGAGGCGACGTTCCTGACGCGCTTCGCCTCGAAGGTCTACCTCGTCCACCGCCGCGACGAGCTGCGGGCGTCGAAGATCATGGTGGACCGCGCGGTCGCGGACCCCAAGATCGAGTTCGTGTGGAACTCCGAGGTGGTCGGCATCGACGGCACGGACAAGGTCACTGGCCTCACGCTGCGCGACACCGTGCTCGGCACCGAGCGCCCACTCGGCGTCACGGGTCTCTTCGTGGCGATCGGCCACGTGCCGCGCTCCGAGCTGCTCACGGGCCAGGTCGACCTCGACGACGAGGGCTACGTGCTCGTCGAGGGGCGTTCGCAGCGCACCAACCTACCGGGCGTGTTCGCGTGCGGTGACCTCGTGGACCACACCTACCGTCAGGCGATCACGGCCGCGGGCACGGGTTGCGCCGCCGCGCTCGACGCGCAGCACTACCTCGCCGCGCTCGACGACACCGCGCACGCGGGCGCCTCGGCCCTGGTGGGCTGAGTTGGGGGGCGCGCGGGTCTCGTCGTCGGACACGGGGACGCGTGCTCCCGGGCAGGATGCGCCCGGGCCCGAGGTCCCCGTCGTCGTCGACGGTCTTGACGCCTTCCGCACCGCGGTGCTCGAGTCGCCGCTGCCCGTCGTCGTCGACTTCGGCGCGCCGTGGTGCGCGCCGTGCCGGGCGATCGCCCCCGTGCTCGTGGAGCTCGCGCGGGAGTTCGCGGGCCGCGTCAAGGTCGTGACCGTCGACACCGACGACAACCAGGAGCTGGCTCGCGCCTACGGCATCGTGTCGATCCCGACCCTCTACTTCTTCCGGGCCGGCGAGCTGGATCGCACCCTGGTGGGCGCGCACCCGAAGCGCGAGATCCGCGCCCACGTCGCGTCCCTCCTCGAACCCGGCCCGTGACGTCGCGACGGCGACCGTAGGTCGTTCTCGCCGGTTCACGGGCGACGCGCCGATCCCACCGCCGGGATATGGGTTCGTGGCATTGCCAGGTGATCGTGCGAGACTCGGGGAATGACTGCGAACCAGACCCCTGCCAGCGAAGCGTCGAGCCCCGTGCCGACGCCCGCAGCAGGCACGCGTCTGGACCGGTGGATCGGGTCGTACGCCGACCGCACGCACGGCATGCGCGCCTCGGAGATCCGTGCGCTCTTCGCCGTCGCGAACCGGCCCGAGGTGGTCTCGCTCGCCGGTGGCATGCCCTACCTGGACGGCCTTCCGCTCGACGCGCTCGCCGAGACCGCGCGTGACGTGATCGCCCAGCGCGGCACCGTCGCGATGCAGTACGGCTCGGGCCAGGGCGACGAGACGCTGCGTGAGCAGATTCTCGACGTCATGCGGCTCGAGGGCATCGATGCCCACCCCGACGACGTGGTCGTCACGACCGGCTCCCAGCAGGCGCTCGACCTCGTGACCCGGCTCTTCATCAACCCCGGAGACATCGTGCTCGCCGAGGCCCCGAGCTACGTCGGCGCGCTCGGTGTGTTCCGCGCCTACCAGGCGGATGTGCGCCACGTCCCGCTCGACGAGCACGGGCTCGTTCCCGAGGCCCTCGAGGAGGCGCTCGCCGCCCTCACGGCGGAGCGGCGGCGCGTGAAGTTCCTCTATGTCGTCCCGAACTACCACAACCCGGCCGGCGTGACCCTCTCGCTAGAGCGCCGCCCCCGCATCCTCGAGATCGCCCGCCGCTACGACGTGCTCGTGCTCGAGGACAACCCTTACGGGCTGCTCGGCTTCGAGGGCGAGCCGCTCCCGGCGTTGCGTTCGATGGACGACGACGGCGTCATCTACCTCGGCTCGTTCTCCAAGACCTTCGCCCCGGGGTACCGCGTCGGCTGGGCCGTGGCGCCGCACGCCGTGCGCGAGAAGCTCGTGATCGCGAGCGAGTCCGCCATCCTGTGCCCCTCGAACGCCTCCCAGCTCGCGATCTCGACGTACCTGTCGACGCACGACTGGCGCGGGCAGGTCAAGAAGTACCAGGAGATCTACCGCGAACGACGCGACGCCATGGTGTCGTCCCTCGCCGAGCACCTCCCCGACGCGTCGTGGACCGTGCCCGACGGCGGCTTCTACACGTGGGTGCGCCTCCCCGAGGGACTCGATGCGCAGGCCATGCTGCCGCGCGCCGTCACGGCCCGCGTGGCGTACGTGCCCGGCACCGCGTTCTACGCCGACGGCTCGGGTGCCGACCACATGCGACTGTCCTTCTGCTACCCGACCCCGGAGCGCATCCGCGAAGGCGTGCGGCGCCTCGCGGGCGTCATCGCGGGCGAGCGCGAGCTCGTGGAGATCTTCGGGACCGCAGCCGAGGTCGAGGGCCGCGTCGTCGACTCACCTGGACCGGATCTCGCATGAGCCGCCCGAGCGTGCTCGTCCTCGCGGGCGGGCTGTCCCACGAACGCGACGTGTCCCTGCGGTCCGGGAGGCGGGTCGCGGAGGCCTTGCGCGGCACGGGCCTCGAGGTCACGGTGCACGACGTCGACGACGACCTCCTGCCCGCGTTGTCGCAGGTCAAGCCCTCGATCGTGTGGCCGCTGCTGCACGGCGCGAGCGGTGAGGACGGCTCCGTGCGGGACATCCTCGAGCTCGTGGGGCAGCCCTACATCGGTGCCGACCCGCGTGCGAGCCGGATCTCCTGGAGCAAGCCGATCGCCAAGACCGTGGTGGGGCGGGCCGGTATCGCCAGCCCGCGGTTCGTGACCTTGCCGCAGAGCCTGTTCCGTGAGCTCGGCGCGGCGCGCGTGCTCGAGTCGATCGTCGCCAACCTCGCGCTCCCGCTCGTCGTGAAGCCGGCTCGCGGCGGTTCCGCGCTCGGGGTGACCGTGGTGCGTGAGGCGAGCGCTCTCCCGCGTGCCATGGTCGAC
>Ga0160449_1000467_pt1 | contig 25088 bp, 28 predicted proteins | sample HID1975I_E1MG_FD_108216 | JGI IMG/M metagenome (GOLD analysis project Ga0160449, IMG submission 108216) | Enriched soil microbial communities from UW Madison campus, WI, USA - HID1975I_E1 MG | ecosystem: Environmental > Terrestrial > Soil > Unclassified | place: USA: Madison, Wisconsin...
CCGGAGAAATTCTTAAATTCGATGTAGGAAATGCTGAAGAGACTTTAAAGGTTTTGGGAGAATGGCAGGAAAATAATCCAAGTTCAGTGGTTGAGGTCATTGTAAACAACGCGGGAATCACAAGAGACGGATTATTCATGTGGATGTCAAGTGAAGATTGGAATTCTGTGATTAATACGAGTTTAAATGGTTTCTATAATGTGACAAATTTCTTCATTCAGAAATTATTGCGAAACAAATACGGCAGAATTATCAATATGGTTTCAGTTTCCGGAGTGAAAGGAACGGCGGGACAAACCAATTATTCTGCAGCAAAAGGAGCTTTAGTCGGAGCAACAAAAGCTTTGGCTCAGGAAGTAGCTAAAAGAAATATTACGGTAAATGCTGTAGCACCAGGTTTCATTAAAACCGATATGACGCAGGATTTTAATGAAGATGAATTGAAAGCAATGATTCCTGCCAACAGATTTGGTGAAGCAGAAGAAGTGGCAGATTTGGTTGCCTTTTTAGCATCAAAAAAATCTTCGTACATCACAGGTGAAATTATTAATATTAACGGAGGAATTTATTCATAAATTAGGTAACAGATAATAGGTAACAGTAATTAGCTGTAACCTAAAACCTGAAACCTGTAACCTAGAATTTAGATGGAAAATAGGGTAGTCATTACCGGAATGGGAATTTATTCTTGCATCGGCACTTCTTTGGAAGAAGTGAAAGAATCCCTGTATCAAGGAAAATCGGGAATTGTTTTAGTCGATGAAAGAAAAGAATTTGGTTTCAGATCGGGTCTTACGGGAGTTGTTCCAAAACCTGATTTGAAAAATCTTCTCAGCAGACGTCAGCGCGTAAGCATGGGCGAGGAAAGCGAATATGCTTACATTGCAACATTAGATGCTCTAAAACAGGCAAATATCGATCAGAATTTTTTAGATCAAAACGAAGTCGGAATTTTATACGGAAACGACAGTGTTTCTCAGGCGGTTGTAGAATCTATCGACATTGCAAGAGAAAAAAAAGATACCACTTTGATGGGTTCAGGAGCGATTTTTAAATCGATGAACTCAACGGTAACGATGAACCTTTCTACTATTTTTAAGTTAAGAGGAATCAATTTAACCATCAGTGCAGCTTGTGCAAGTGGTTCTCATTCTTTGGGGCTGGCTTATATGATGATTAAAAATGGTTTTCAGGAGATGATTGTTTGCGGTGGTGCACAGGAAACCAACAAATATTCAATGGCAAGTTTTGACGGCTTAGGTGTTTTTTCTGTTCGTGAAAATGAACCTACAAAAGCATCAAGACCATTTGATTCTGAACGAGACGGCCTTATTCCGAGTGGTGGAGCGGCAACTTTAATTGTAGAAAGTTTAGAATCAGCCCAAAAAAGAGGAGCAAATATTTTAGGCGAAATCGTCGGTTACGGTTTTTCATCAAACGGCGGACATATTTCTACGCCCAATATTGATGGCCCGGCTTTAGCGATGAATCGAGCTTTAAAACAATCAGGTTTAGAAGTAAAAGATATCGATTATATCAACGCTCATGCGACTTCAACGCCAATTGGTGATGCAAACGAAGCAAAAGCAATTCACGAAATTTTTGGTAGCGAAGTCCCGGTAAGTTCTACAAAATCAATGACCGGTCACGAATGTTGGATGGCAGGTGCAAGTGAAGTAATTTACTCAATTTTAATGATGCAGAACGATTTCGTAGCTCCCAACATCAATTTAGAAAATCCCGATGAAGATGCTCAAAAGATAAATCTAATCTCCGAAACTAAAAATCAAAAAATTGACGTATTTTTGTCGAATTCTTTCGGATTTGGGGGAACCAATTCCGCATTAATAGTTAAAAAATTTGAATAAAAACATGGAAAGAGAAAAAATTGTTGCCATTGCTAATGATTTTTTAATCAATGAGTTTGAGGTAGATGGTGACGAGATCAGCAATGATGCCCATTTCAAGAAGACTCTGGGCTTAGACAGTTTAGATTATATAGATTTGGTCGTGGTGATCGAGTCTAATTTTGGAATAAAACTAGGTGAAGCAGACTTTAAAGACATCATCACTTTTAATGATTTCTATTCGGCAATAGAAAACAAAATCGCTCAAAAAAACGCATAATTATTGATTAAACTTTACTCTCAAATAATGTAACAATATAGCAATCTGACAGTGTATCAATTGATGTGAATTGTTAAACTGGTACATTGATAAATTGGTAAATTGAATTTATGAACAAGTGGAAAGGCAAATCTAAAGGCACCATCTTAGGATATAGAATATTCGTCTGGTGCATTAGAAATATCGGGATCCGAAGTTCATATTTTGTGCTCTACTTTGTTGCTTTTTACTATTTTTTATTCGAAAAAAATAGCAACAAATATTATCGATATTATTTTCAGAAAAGACTCAATTACGGTTTTTGGAAGACAAAAATCTCCTTGTTTAAAAGTTATTTTACTTTCGGAACGATTTTAATTGATAAGACTGCTATTTCAGCAGGTTTAAGAGATAAATACACCTACGAATTCGACGGAATAGAAAATCTCAGAAATCTTTTAGCCGAAAAAAAAGGTGGCGTTCTGATCAGCGCCCACATCGGAAATTTTGAAATTGCAGAGCATTTTTTTGCTGAAATTGACTTCGATTGTCAGATTAATTTAGTGACAACAGATCAGGAAGTTACAGTCATTAAAGAATATCTCGAAAGCGTTTCTGTGAAACAGAGCAACATAAAATTTATCTATGTAAAAGACGATATGTCGCATATTTTCGACATTAATGAAGCATTGTCAAAAAATGAATTAATCTGTTTTACGGGTGACCGTTATTTTGAAGGCTCTAAATTCCTCGCAGCAGATTTGCTTGGGAAAAGTGCAAAATTTCCGGCAGGGCCTTTCATGATTGCTTCCAGATTGGGTGTTCCGGTGGTCTATGTCTATGTAATGAAAGAAAAAAATCTTCATTATCATTTGTTTGCACGAGTCGCTGAAAATGTGAAAAAGCGTGATGCACAGGGACTTTTACACTCATATGCCAAAAATCTTGAATCGATGATTCAAAAATATCCGCTTCAATGGTTCAACTATTTCGATTTTTGGGACGATATTGATTAGTTTTCGATAATTTTAAAGTGGTTATTTGACAGTCTCGAATAATCGTTTAATATTTTTTATGGCAGCTATTTCCGCCTTCCGCTCCCAATCTTTTTTTGCCAAAGCTTTCCCAAAGCAAAAAAAGGATTTCCGCTCAAGTCGGGCTGTATGCAATTCAATAATACAGGAGCCAAGGTAAAAGTTTAAAGATCCAAGATTAAAACATCTATTAAATTAATGTATTGTAAATTTTGGGTAATAGGTTGATAGAATGCTGTTCCTTTGCTGAGTGAAACGCCTTTGCGAACGAAAAATATTTTCAATAATTTAAAAAAAACTTTGTGTCCTTTGCGTTTAAATAATGCAATATAAATTGAGTTTTTCGTAAATATTTTTAGACACATTATTCTAAACAATTTGATAAACTTTTGTACCTTTTGCCGTTAAAACTATAATCAGAATTTGAAAAAAACATACGACATATTGATTATCGGCAGCGGAATAGGAGGCCTTGTTTCAGCGCTTATTTTGGCAAAAGAAGGCTTGAAAGTCTGCATTCTGGAAAAAAATAATCAATATGGCGGAAACTTACAGACCTTTTCAAGAGATAAATTAATTTTCGACACCGGAGTTCATTATTTGGGCGGACTTTCAAAAGGTCAAAACCTTCATCAGTTTTTTTCATATCTGGAAATAATGGATGATTTAGAGCTCCAAAAAATGGATGAAAATGGATATGACAAAATCACTTTCGGAGACGATGAAATTGAATATCCACACGCTCAGGGTTATGATAATTTTGTTGAGCAATTATCCAAATATTTTCCTGAAGGAAGAGAGAATTTAGAAGATTATTGTGAAGAAATTCAGCGGGTTTGTAATCATTTCCCTAGATATAATGTGATAGGGAAAGATAGTTACAGCGAAGAAATCCTTCATTTAAATACCAAAAGATTCATCGAATCGATTACGCAGAATACAAAATTGCAATCTGTTTTATTGGGCTCCAATTTTTTATACGCAGGTGATTCTGAAAATATACCCTTTTACGTTCATGCTTTGACGGTAAATTCTTACATTCAGAGTGCTTACAAATGTGTGAAAGGCGGAAGTCAGATTTCAAAGCTTTTAATCAGAAAATTAAGAGAATATGGCGCAGAGGTTCACAAGCATTCGGAAGTGGCTGACATTATCTTTAATGAAAATAATGTTTTAAGTTCTGTAAAAACAAAATCAGGAAAAGAATTTTTCGCAAAACAATTTATTTCAAATATTGAAATTCGTTCTTTAACTAGATTAATCGGTGAAGAAAGACTTAAGAAATCTTTTTTAAACAGAGTCTTAAGTTGGGAGCCTGTTTCGTCGTGTTTCAGCGTTTATTTAGTTTTAAAACCTCACACAATTCCCAATTTCAATTATAATATTTACCATTATTCATCCGAAGAATCGGTTTGGAATGCTTATCGTTATGACAAAAAATCGTGGCCAGAAACATATATGCTTTCTTCCACGTCCTCAAAACATCATCCTGAATTTGCAGAAAGCTTAACCGCCATTTCTTATATGGATTTTGATGAGGTCAAAGCTTGGCAAAATACAGTAAATACAATTGCTGAAGAACAGGAAAGAGGAAAACATTACGAAAGATTTAAGCTGCAAAAAGCAGAAAAAATGATTGATGCTTTAGAAAAGAAAATCCCAAATCTAAGAGGTTCAATCAAAAATATTTATACTTCATCACCTTTGTCTTACCGTGATTATATCGGAAGTTTTAATGGAAATATGTACGGTTATCTCAAAAGTTCAGAAAATCCCCTAAAAACAATGGTTTCTCCACGCACAAAAATTGACAATCTATTTCTGACCGGGCAATCCGTAAACATGCACGGGATTTTGGGCTGCACGATTGGCGCTTTCAATACCTGCGCAGAGATTTTAGGAAAAGAAAAAATTGATGAACGTTTGACACAAATGATTAAAAATAATAATGAAATCTAAACACACTTTTGTTATTCAGAGTGAAGCGAAGCGTAACGATGAATCTAATTTTAAGATAAATTCTTCCTTTCGTCGAAGTGGCAGAGCTGTAATTTTATTTTTTCTCAGCCTTATCCTTATTCTCAATCTGAGCTCTTGCGGTGTCAGAAAATCAATCAAACACATTCCGGATGTATGCCAATATTCTTTAGAAATCCCGAAAGTTAATATCATTAACGATTCAACTTTTAGTTTTAATCAAAATTATTTAACCAAAAATAAACAACTGCTTTGGGAATTGTACATCAAAGGAAATCCTTTGCAGTTGGGCTATAACAATGGAGCTTTAACGCAAGATTTAATGCAGAAACAGGAAGAAATTTTCTTTTCAAAAGTAGAAGGTTTTGTCCCGTCAAAATTCAAGCAAAAATTATTGAGCGGCTTTTTGAAATGGTACAACCGAAAAATGTATCTTAATGTAAGAGACGATTTTCAGGCTGAATTGTACGGATTATCCCAATATTCATCAGATAAATATGATTTTATTGCTCCAAAATTCAGAAGAGAAATGTATTTGCACGGAGCACACGATATTGGGCACGCAATGCAGGATTTGATGGTCGTTGGCTGTACTTCGCTTGCAGTTTGGAATGAAAATACGGAAGACGGTGATTTGTTGATTGGAAGAAATTTTGATTTTTATGTCGGTGACGAATTTGCTAAAAATAAATTGATAGAATTTGTAGAACCCGAAAACGGAATTCCTTATCTATCGGTAAGTTGGCCTGGAATGATTGGTGTAGTTTCCGGGATGAATAAGGAAGGAATTACGGTGACAATCAATGCCGGAAAATCAAAAATTCCATTGACGGCGAAGACTCCAATTTCTTTTGTGACAAGAGAAATTCTGCAATACGCCACAACGATTGACGAAGCGATTGCGATTGCAAAAAAGCGAAAAGTTTTTGTTTCCGAATCTATTTTGGTGGGAAGTGCAAATGATAAAAATGCTGTTATTATTGAGGTTTCTCCGGATAATTTTGGGGTTTATAGAGTTGAAAATTCAAGTAAGGTTTTTTGTACCAACCATTTTCAATCGGAAGCTTATAAAGATGATAAAAGGAATCAAAAACACATTGTAAAAAGCCATTCCGAATATCGATACGAAAAACTTCAAGAGCTTTTGCAGGAAAATAAAAAGCTGAATCCTGAAAAAATGGCTTCCATTTTAAGAGATAAATCCGGATTAAGAGGTGAAAAGATAGGTTATGGAAATGAAAAGGCGATTAACCAGCTTTTGGCTCATCACGCCGTTATTTTTTCTCCACAGAAAAAACTGGTTTGGGTATCTTCCAATCCTTATCAGTTGGGTGAATTTGTCTGTTATGATTTAAACGAAATTTTCTCCGACAAAAGATTAAAAAGCGGTGAATTTGCAAAGTCAAATTTAAATATCGCAAAAGACCCGTTTGTAGATTCTCAGGAATTTGAAAATTATGAAGAGTTTAAATTTGCTCATTCTGAAATACAAAATGCAATAGATTCGGAAGATATGATTCTTACGGATAATTTTATTCCGCATTATCAATCTTTGAATCCCGATTTTTGGCTGGTTTATTATCAATCTGGGAAATACTATTTTAAACAAAAGGAATATTCAAAGGCAAAAACAGAATTTGAAAAAGCTTTAACGAAAGAAATTACAACTCTTCCCGACAAAGAAAATGTTGAAAAATATTTGAAGAAAACGTTGCGGAAATTGAAATGATTTTGAACCATTAAGATTTGTTAAGTTTTGAAGAATATTAAGTTTTCTTTGCATTTAGCTTAAAAAAAATATTATGATTTTTCTTAACACAACTTAACTCCTTAATATAATCTTAATGTTTTAAGGATCCATTATTCTCCGGATTCACTTTATTCAAAAAAAGAAAAGCAGCAATTCCAGAAACGACAGACATTGTAGTCGCCAAAATAAAGCTTCCGATTATGTATTGCAACAAGTTATTTTTAACCAAATCGAAATTTAAATCCTGACTCAAAATATTAGAATTTCCTGAGATAAAAGGCGATCCTAAAAAGAGTGAAGCAGCGATAATAAACGGAATAAAGGGTGGTAAACTCACATTGGAAGCCACAAATGCCAAAATTTTATTCAATTTAAAAAGTACAGACAGAGAAATCACCAGCAAAGTCTGAAATCCCCAAAATGGAGAAAGCCCGATGAAAACACCCAGAGCAATTGAAAAAGCTTTCACTCTATTTGTGCCTTCACTTTCTAAAACATCTTCTTTTATGAATTTTTTAAAGCTTTTTTTTTTGAAATTATTCACAAAATTTCTCGGAATAATGTAAAATAAAGTGATGGTTACCAAAATCGTATTCAGAATACTGATTCTCGTAAAATCTTTAAATGGTCTGAAATGTGAAACCCTTTCTGCAGGGTCGTACAGAACTTTTATAGGAACATTTTTTACGGGAACGTGTCTCCAGGCTGTTCTTACGATAATTTCAATTTCAAATTCGAATTTTGGAGTAAAATATTTTTTCGGAATTTTATGTAAAGGATAAAGACGATAACCAGATTGTGTATCTTCAAGCTTGATTCCGGTCTCAAACCAAAACCAAAAGTTAGAAAAGCGGTTTCCAAAACTACTTTTTTTGGGGATACCGTCTTGCGACATATTTCGGTTTCCAATCAGTAAGACATCTTCGTTTTCTTGCAACAGATTTTCTACAAAAACCGGAATGTCATCAGGATAATGTTGTCCGTCTGAATCGATGGTTATGGCGTAATTGTAGCCTGAATCTTTTGCCTCTCTGAAACCTAATTTAAGCGCATTTCCTTTTCCTTTATTTTCTGATAAATTAATAACCGTAATCGAATATTTTTCTAAAATCTGTAAAGTAGAATCGGTAGACCCGTCATTGATAACGATTATGTTTTCGGTGTAATCTAAAACGCCGTCAATCACTCTTTTCAGAGTTTTTTCGTTATTGTAAGTAGGAATTAAAACGCAGATTTTTTTTTCAGAAATTGCATTTTGTACTTCAGGAAGGGTCATTTGATTATCTTAAAGAATTTTTTTCTGCTGCATTCATTGTTTTAGACTGCGCTGCAAATTTTCTAATATAAGTTTTCAGAGCCGGGTTTTGTGTACTATAATTGTCGATGATGAACATTTTATCTTCCTTAAGATTTTTAGAATAACCTACAATTTTCGGGATATTTTCCTGAACGCTCATTCGTATAACTCTTAATTCTACGTTATTCGGATTGTTTTTAATAATGGTTTCAAGACTTGTTGCGCCAGATTTTACAAGTGCTTTTCTGTTTTTGGTTACAATTTTAGCTTCCATAATTTTCGCCGCAGCTTTGTAAGCACTTGTTACTGCGTCAGAACCAGTCTGTTTTTCAGCAATATTGATGAAACTTTGCGTATTTGCAGTTGAAGAATTTGCCTTTTCATAGCTATTTCTCAACGCATCAAGGTCTGATTGAAAAAACAGAAAAAAAGCGGTCAAAAACGAGAAAATAAGTTGCATAATATCTATTTTTTATAGTTTACCGACATTTTTAATGCAATAGTCTCGCCAAAAGAAGTGGTGTTTTTTACTTTGATTTCCTCTTCTTCTTCGTTAATATTCAGTTGCAAGGTTAAATCAGGCGTTTCGAAAGGATTGATGATTGCCATAAATTTTACATTGGAAGCCGATTTTAGAAACAATTTTTTGCCTGTAAATTCTTCAGTCAACTCTTTTACAATTTGCATCATACAAACTCCCGGAGTTACAGGATTTCCTGGGAAATGCCCTTTAAAAATATCGTGATTTTTATTCAGAGAAATATTCGCAATAAAACTTCCGTTTTCTGCCTTTTCCGAGGATTCTAAAGTGTAAAAATCTGTAAGAATAGTCTGCATTATTTATTCAGTTTCAGTGATTTGAAATAGTTTAATATTGATTTTGAAATCTTTATGTTGAAGATTCAAACTATCTGCGAAGATATGTTTTTTTGCATCAAAACTAAAATCGATTTTTTCCTTATTGTTCTTTGTATAAATGATTTGTTTGAGCAGATTATTTTCTTTGTTGAAAAATAAATAATAGCTTTTTTTATCAATTTTTGAAAGATAGATTTTAGAATTTTCATTTTCAAAACTTTCATTCACAGGATATTTTTGTCTTAAAAGTTCCTGAAAATCATTCTTCAAAAAATTAATAACGATTTTTTTATCTAAATCCGGAAGAACGTAATTTAGTTTAAAATCATTCTCCGAAACTTCAAAATCAATCAGTTTATTTCCAAAATCGGAAGTTAAGACAACTCGATGCGTTTTTTCGTTAATTTTTTTGATAATTAAAATTCCGCTAACGTGATTTTTATAAATATCCATTTGACATTTATACACATAATCTTCGTTGGAAGAAAAGTATAGATTTTCAACCGTTGTCTCCGAGTTTGAAACAGATTTTACATCTGTAAGTTGGTACGTTTTACAGGAAATAAAGAGAAAAAAAATCAGACTATAAAGAAAACTCTGAAGCAGGAATCGGCGCATTGATTTTTGTGTTTTTGAAAACAATATTCGTTGTATCTCCCGAAGCTTCCGTCATATTTACCTGTGAAACCGTTGTTTGGTTTTTAGGAAAATGAAGCTCAATTTGTTTGATGTATTTCAGTAATTGAGCAGATTTCGGAGTGAATTTTGCGATATTTGAAGTTCCGTTTTTAAAATAGGCAACGGTAAATTCCGGGTCACTGAACATTTTTCCGTTTGAACTTCCGACAATTAATTTATTGATTTTTTCAAAAGTTTTGCTTTTTGCATCCACCGAAGATTTTTTCCCTTGGTCGTTGATGAAAATTTTATTTTCCTTAAAAATAATGCTGTATTGATATGGTTTTGTGTATTTCCAACTCAGCGTATTTGGCGATTTTAAAGACATTTTACCGGACGTAATAATGCTTTTATCCAAAAAATCCATCTTTTTGGTTTGTACAAAGTCGGCTTGTAAAGTTTTTATTTCCTTTGTTTCCGAAGAAACTTTTGTTACGAAAGCTTTTGCTTCGGCTGCGCTCATTGCTGTGTTTTGAGCAACAAAGAAGCTTGAAATTAATAAAAATGCTCCGAGAATTATATTTTTAAACATTTACGAATTTGTTTTATTTAAATTGGATTTCATCCAATCCTTTGTTAAATCGTCCCTTCGGAACTTTTCTTCAACGTTTTTATTTATCTATTGTAAAAGTTGAATACTTTTTATCCTTCAAAAATAACAATAAATCGACCAAAACATTGTACGTTTTCTCCGAAGTATCGTGAAGCAGAATAATGCTGCCTTTTTTTAGGTTTTTGGTGACTTTTCTAAAGATTTTCTTTTCATTTTCTGTAATGGTGTCTAAAGAACGTACATTCCAGCCAATGCTTTTTTTGTGAGTTTTCTTAATTGCTTTTGCAATATTCGGATTGGTAACTCCAAAAGGCGGTCTGTACAAATTGGTTTTTATGTTTCCGACTTTGAGCATTATTTCATCACATTTTTCGATTTCCTCAATCATTTTTTGAGTTGATAAAAACCCAGTATTGTTAGAATGTGAATAAGTGTGGTTTCCAATCGTATGACCTTCCAAAATAATTCGTTGAAAAGTTTCAGGATATTTTTCAATCTGCTTTCCGATGCAGAAAAAAGTAGCTTTTATGTTATTTTCTTTTAATATATCTAAAAACTTCGGTGTAAATTCTGTCGGGCCATCATCAAAAGTCAAAGCAACTTCTTTTATTTTGGTACGTTTGTGCGTAAAGCTTTTGATAAAATATCCTAACCTAATATCAAAAGATCCCCAAACGACAACCGCTGAAAACACTAAAAACAAAAACAGATACACCCAAAAACTCCCTTGAAACATATAAATAAATACGTTACAGAAAAGATAAAATAGGATAAATGGGTAGTGTTTCATCTTTGTTTTAGATTTTAAAATTAACAATCTGTTTGTCATTGTGTAGGAATCTCGAAAGTGTCTTAAGTTTGCTTAGATTCCAGAATGACGAAGATGCTGATTATTTATGTTAAAAGAATTCAACAAATTATGCTTTCCCCAACAAAACCAAACTATGATCATTTCCACCCAAATGATTATAAAGTAAAATATTTTTAATTTCTTCTATTTTCACAGAATTAATCATCATCACTTCAGGAATTTCCTGATTTTTCAAAATATGGCAAGCCATAAATGTTGAGAAACCACTTGCTGTATTATATTCTCCGCTTAAGTGTTTGTAATATAACAATGCTGAATTTGAAAATAAATCCATTGCTTTTGTATAATAAACATCAGATTTTGCATCTCCGCTGAAACCTAAAATGACAGCATCAATATCTGAAGTTTTTAAATTATTTTTAGCTAAAAAATCTTCAATGAATTTTTGAGTTTCTTCTAAATCTAATTTATTACTTAATTGAATATCTTTCAGTTGAGCATAAGAATTTTCTGCCTTATCTTTTCCTAACACAAAAAAACTTGCACCTTCACCCCAACTAACGCCTTCAGTTTTTGAATCTAAATAATTAACGGGAAGATTTTCTTCTTTTTTAATAGTATTGTTTAGCTTGTACAATTCCATTGTTCTGTCGGTTTGCTCGTCTGTAGAACCTACCAAAACAGTGTCGGCTTCGCCGTCTAAAATCTGAAGTTTTGCATCCAGCATTGAAAATTCGAGTGAAGATGAACTGTTGACGTATGTGAAATTGTAACCGTGACATTGCAGTCCCAAAGCAATTTGGCCGGCAACGGTATTGTGAGTCGATTGAATAAAATAGGTTGGAGTCAGAAACTCTTCATTATTTTCAAGGACATTTTTCAGAAACTTTTCAGAATCTTGCGAACAGCCCATTCCGGTTCCAACAATAATGGCATCGGGTTTTTCGATTCCGGCTTCTTTCAAGGCGTATTTTGAAGCAACAGAACTCATTTTTACTGTTTTAGACATTCTTCTGCTTGCTGCAGGCGGAATGAATTCTTTGTAATTCGGCTCAATGGCTTTTAAAATCTGAACTGAGTTTTCATGTTTTAAATTTTGGGAAAAATTTTCATTTAAAGTGTCCTGTATCGAGATGCAGGCTGCACTGTTGATGTAAACGGCACTCACGATTTTGAAAAAATTAAGGTTGAACAATTTCCTCCAAAACCAAATGAATTGGAAAGAACGTGATTGATATTTTTCTCTTTGAGTTCCGTAACCGGTGTTAAATCAAATTCTTCCATCTTATTTTTAAAATTAAGATTCGGGAAAATCACATTATTCTGCATTGCCAAAATCGAGTAAACCGCTTCAATTCCCGCAGCAGCAGCCAAAGTGTGTCCAGTAAACGCTTTAGTAGAACTGAATTCCGGAACTTGGTTTTCTCCAAAAATTCTAATCATCGCAATACCTTCCGATAAATCATTATTTGGCGTTGCCGTTCCGTGAACGTTGATATAATCGATGTTTTCTTTATCTAAACCTGAAACTTTCAAGGCTTTTTCCATTGCTAAATAAGCGCCTTGCCCGTTTTCCGAAGAAGCGGTTTGATGATGTGCATCATTGGCGTTTCCATATCCTGAAAGATAGGCTAAAACTTTTTTGTTTTCTTTTTTCACGATTTCGTCAGATTCCAAAACAATAAAAGCGGCTGCTTCGCCAAGATTTAATCCTTTTCTGTCGTTGTCGAAAGGTGTGTTGTAGGAATCCGTCAAAATCATCAACGTATTGAATCCGTTCAAAGTAAATTTTGAAAGAGAATCTGTTCCGCCAACGATAACACGATCCAAAACGCCGTTTTTAATGAGTTTTGCTCCCATCATAATTGCATTGGCTGCAGATGAACAGGCCGTACTGATTGTAGAAACCATCCCTTTTAGACCTAATAAATCTGCAATGGCAAGTGATGAGCTTCCGGCATCGTGAGAGTCGATATATTTTTGCTTTTCAGGGAAATCTTCGTAGGTGTAGAAATATTTTTCAGTGATATCCATTCCGCCAACGCTTGTCGAGGAAATCAAGCCGGTTTTATATTCATTAATATCTGAAATTCCTGCACTTTCTACAGCTTCTTTTGCAGCAACCATTCCTAATAAAGCAGTTCTTGTGACGTTGTCGTCTTCACTAAGCTGAAGTTTCTGCACCAATTCTTCATTAGACAATTTTATTTCGCCTGTTTTGATATTTCCGGCGTGACGTGTTTCAAACAACTGAATGTCTGAAATGCCGTGTTTTCCGGTTGTCAGTGAAATAAAATTTTCCTCGACATTGTTACCAATGGAGGAAATAATGCCCATTCCGGTGATGGCAATTTTTTGACTCATCTTTTAAATAATGTAGCAATGTATCAATTAACAGTGTAACAATATTGGTATATTAATAGATTGATACAGTGTTAGATTGAATTATTTTGTTCTGTTTTCTTGAATATATTTTGCCATAATCTCGATAGATTCGAAAATTTCTTTTCCTTTCTTTGGGTCTGCCAATTTTATTCCGTATTCTTTGTCAAGAAGTACGATAAGCTCCAGAGCGTCAATAGAATCTAATCCAAGACCGCCCCCAAAAAGCGGGTCTGTATCTTTGATTTCTTCAACTGCAACGTCTTCAAGATTAAGAACTTCTATTATTTTGTTTTTTAATTCTAATTTTAAATCTTCCATTTCTTTTAAATTTACCAATGTATCAATGTACCAGTTGCCAATTTGGACTGAATACTATTGTTGCATTGTTGTACTATTATATTGTTAAATTACGTAGTTAGCAAATATACAAAAGCTTTATAACTTTCCTGATAAAGTTCGACCCAGCCGCACAAGACTTTTTCAGCTTTTCCTGATTGCAGAATCTGTGCCGAATAAGTGTTTAAAAAATCTTCATCAAATTCATCTAAAACGAAAAACGCATTTTCGGTCTGCATTTTATGTTTAATACTGATTTCGCCGACGCAAATGTTGGGTAAAGTATACACAAAAACGGCAGGACTCGGGAAATAATTTTCTTGTGAATTGATGCTTTCCTGATATTTAAAATCGGTGTCGAGACTTGATGATTTGTTAGCAAAAACCAAAGCTGTTTTGCTGTGATCACTGTTTTTCAGAATCATTTCGGATGCGAGAAAAGCCAGTTTGCTGAGATTATCCATTTTATGAAATTTAGGATAATTCAGTTCTAAACTTTTATAGGCTTCTTTCGCAAAGTCTGAGAAATTTTCTGTTTGAGATTCAAAAATACTTTCGTCGTTGAGAATGATTTTTGAACTTTCTATGTTGCAAGTGTCTGTTTTCTTCATTAATAAATTTCAAAAAGTTTAAGGCTTTTTTGTTGGATTTTGATGAGCGTTGAAAACAGAGAAGACCACAATTTCGTTGTCTATAATTTCATAAATGATAACGTAAGGAAATTTTTGAATGTATGCCTCACGAAATTGATTACTCTTTAAAGGGTAATGAAGCGGATTTTTGGTAATTCTGTCAAAGAACTTTTGAACACATTTTAAAAATTTAAGACCTAAACCTTTTCTTTTACTTTGGTAATATTCAATTGCTTCAGCTAAATCAATGTGAGCTTTTGACTTTAAAATTAATTTATAAGTCATAGTCTTTCATCAATCTTTGCTTTACTTCTTCCCAAGAATAAGATTCAGTTACGCCTTTTAAGTGTTTTTCTCTTTCAATTTCAAGCTTTTCATAATACCAATCCGGAACAGCAGGATAGTTGTCTTCCTGCTCCTCAACATCTATAATTCCGTTGATGATTCGCAAAATTCTTTCATCTGCAATATCAATGAATTCGTGAATTCTTTTTCTGATTTCCAAGGTAGATTCCATTTCCTAAAACTTTAATTCTATCAAAATTACAAAATTATTTTTATGCTTTCTCCAAAACAATTGCTGCATTACAGCCACCAAACCCTGAAGCTGTTTTCAGAATATATTTGATTTCTGCAGGTTGGTTTTCTTTAATAATATTTAAATCCTGTGAAATGCCTATTTCTTCAAAATTTTTAGATGGAATTAAAGTGTTTTGTAAAGCAGATTCCATTGAAATAATGCTTTCTAAAAGTCCTGAAGCTCCTAAACAATGTCCGTAATATCCTTTCATACTATTCAGAGGAATATTTTGTAAATCCATTCGGTTGAAAGCGATGGCCTCCATTTCATCGTTGTAAAGAGTTGCCGTCCCGTGAGCGGAAATAAAATCAATTTGTTCTGAGGAAACTTTTGCTTCTTTCATAGCATTTTGAATGCTTGCAAACAATCCGTCGCCAGTTCTTGACGGCCCTGAAATATGATTGGCATCATTGATTGCTGAGTCACCTAAAACTTTAAACTTAAATTTTTCGTTCTGATTTAATTCTGAAGTGATGTAAAGGGCTGCTGTTGCTTCACCCAGATTAATTCCATTACGGTTTTTATCATAAGGTTTGCAAGGTCCGCTTCCAATCGCCTGAAAGGAATTGAATCCTGAAATTACAAACTCTGAAATCTCATCTCCGGCAACGACAAAAGCATTTTTGTATTTTCCTGCCTGAATCATATTTTTCGCCACAGAAATCGCCATCACTCCAGAAACACAAGCGTTGGAAACTACAATTGGTTTGGTTTTAAACCCAAAAAAATCAACTAATTTTTGCGCTAATTTTGAGAGATAAACACCTTCCGGTAAAGTGGTCTCGTTTTTTAATAAACTGATATTTCCTTTTGTTGTAGATAAAATAAAAGCAGTTTCTTCTGTAATGTTATGTCTTTCTACCAAAGGTTTTAGGCTTAGTAAAAACATTTTTTCAAGTCTTGTAAAATTGTCATTCTGAGCGGAGTCGAAGAATCTTTTAAATTCAATTTCTAATTTCTCAGAATCAATTTTAGAAACAAAAAAAGCTTCAAGATTATCACTAACTTGATGCAAATCAACTCCGGATTTTCCTTCCAAAAGAGCTTTCCAGTTTGATTCTACATCAAAACCTAAAGGTGTGACGCAGTTGTAATCTGTAATGTAAATTTCTCTGTTCATTAATTATGAAATTTTCGATCCATATTTTGAAAAGCCAACAGTTAAAAATCGGCTATAATCCCATTTTATCTTTCCAGGTTTGAAAAAACTCAGGATTGTACAGACACAAATTATTGTCGGAATCCAAGAAAACCTGAATGGTTTCTCCGCTGCAAACCAATTTGTTTTCCTGATTGAAAATCTCGTATTTATAAATCAATTTCGCTGAAATAGAATTGACGAAAGTTGTTACAATATTGAATGTTTCACCATATTTTAATGGAAGAAAATGCTCACAAGTGCTTTTTACAATCGGTGTTGTAAATCCGGCTTTCTGAATGTCGAGATAGGTTAAACCGTGCTGTCTTCCGAAAGCTTCTCTTCCGTCTTCAAAATAGACAATGTAATGCCCGTGCCAGACGATTCCCAGGGGATCTGTCTCATTGAAACGTACGCGTACTTCTTCAGTACAAGTTAAATCTTTAGACTGCATTTTGTTTTCTTTCGTAAAGTAAAGAGATGGTTACCATCGCAATGTAAAATAAAAATAAGAAAATCAGTTCTTTAGCAATTTCACTAATGCCGCTGTTTCTTAAAATAATATCGTAATACGCATTTAAGCCCCAATTCATCGGGGAAAACTGCGCAATTTTCTGCATAAATTCTGGCATCAGGAAAACCGGAACCCAAATTCCGCCAACCGCTGCCAAAACCACCACCGAAGTAGCCCCAAACGGTGCCGACTGCTCTTGTGTATCAGAAACCGTTCCAATCAATACCCCAAATCCGATCGCTGCCAAGCCTGCAAATAATGTAACAATAAGAAGGTGTAGCATCTTTCCTGAAACATCGAACTGAGGCAAATCCATCAATGGGAATAGCCAGATTCCTACTGCAACCATCAGTAAAAACTGGATGATACAAATAATGAGATACGTAAACGTTTTTCCTAAAATATGAATGTAATATGGTGTCGGGCTTACTCGAACTCTCACGCTCGTACCCTGACTTTTTTCTTTGACCAAATTAATGGACAATGGCACTACAATAAAGAAAATCGCAAACAACGCCCAAGCCGGAACGTTATGCTGCACGGAATTTGGCATCAATTCTTCTTTGCCTTTGTTCGGAGTGATTTCTTTAAAAGTAATTAAACTTTTATTTTCAAGGTCTTCCGTTGTTCCCAACTGTTCCTGAAACGCTTTGTATATTTTTTTATTCTCAATTTCAAAAACCATTTTATTGATGGCATTCATTACAGAATTCTTGAAACCAGCGTTGGTTGCGGGGTCAAAATAAAGATGAATGTCTTTCGCTTTTGAGGCAACGGCTTTTGTCACTGTCGAATCAGGCTCTAAGCCAAATGAGCTTACGACGGTCTGAACTTTAGAATCGATATTTGAATTTAAATCTTTCGTTAAGTTTTCAGGAATAACGATTGCCATTTGATAATCACCTGTGAAAACAGCTTTCTCCGCCGATTTTTCGTTGTAATCGGTGACAAGTTCAAATGTTTTACTGGTTTCCAGTTCTTTTTTGATGACTTTGGAAACTTCAGATTTATCGTTATCAATAAAAATAATCGGGATTTTTGAACCTTCCAGATTTTTGAATGTTGAATCCTGAATTAAGGTAATTGTAATAATCAGCAATAAAGGCATTAAAAATATAATGACAATTCCGCCCGAATCTCTTTTCAGCAACTGAATTTCCTTGATGAAACTTCTCCACAATTTATACAACATCTCTCAATTCTTTTCCCGTTAATGAAATGAAAACGTCTTCAAGGTTTTCAGCATTGGCAACTCTTTCCACCAATTCTTGCGGTGTTCCTGTCGCATGGATTTTCCCGTGATCGATGATGGCAATTTTTGTACAGAATTCCTCCGCTTCCGAAAGATGATGCGAAGTATAAATAATGCACGTGCCTTTTTTATTTAAATCTAAAAGATAATCGATAATCGCTTTTTTCGATTGAACATCCACACCAACGGTCGGCTCGTCCAGAAACAGAACTTTCGGATTGTGAAGCGTTCCGGCAATCAGATTACAACGACGTTTCATACCGCCCGAAAACTGGTCGACCTTTTTATTGGCGAATTTGGACAGGCCCATTAATTCTAAAGCATCATCGATTTCTTTGTGAAGATTTTTATGTTTTAAACCATACAAACTTCCAAAAAACAAAAGGTTTTCTTTCGCCGTCAAAGTCGGGTAGAGTGCATATTCCTGCGGCACGACGCCAATGATTTGTTTGATTTTTGAACTGTCTTTTTTAGGCGACAATCCGTTGATGGTAAAACTTCCTGAGGTTGGCTTAATCAAACCTGAAAGCATAGAAATCAAGGTGGTTTTTCCCGCTCCATTTGGACCGAGAATTCCGTAGATTTCGTTTTTATCGATGTTCAAAGAAATATCATTAACCGAAAAGTCTTCCGAATTTTTGTATTTCTTGTAAAGGTTTTTAATTTCGATGATGAAATTCGACATTGTTTATTGTGCAGATTTATTAATGATTGATGACTGTAGAAAAACTTAGACGTCGTTGTAATGTCCTAATGAACTCACTACAATAACATTTTTATCTTCTTCATAAATTTCATAAACAAATTAAAATTTTAGCAAGGTCTTTTTCCGCTTCTTTGGTGCGAACTATTCGATACCTTCCCATATATTTTTTGTATTTACTGCAACGGTATCTCCTTCAGAATAAGCTTTTCTTGCTCTCTTTACTTTTTCAGCAAATTTTTTTGAGGGAGTTTCTTCTTCCTCTATTTTCAAATCAGCCACACCTAAAGCTTTTAAAATAGCCTTTACTTTTTTGCTCTCTCGAGAATCTATTTTGAAAGTGAATGTTGTCATAAATCATTGTATTTTAGTACAAATTTAGATAAATTAAAGTACTGACAGTTAAATCGCTTTTCTCAGTTTTTTATAAAAAGCTTCTTCCAAATCGGCAATATGAAGCATCGATTTTGAAAGCTTATTGTAAATATCACTTTTAGAATTTCTGTTTTTGTAAACGCGGGCAATATCTACGGCAAAATCTCTCCAAAGGTCACCGATTGCGGTAATTTCTTTTGACAATTCTTTAAGTTCATCATTTTTAAGAATCATTGCAGCTTCCTGTAAAAAAGCCCCGTAAATAAACCTGAATCCGCCACCGCCGGTTCCTATTTCTTCCTGCATTCTAATGAGTTGACCGAGATAATGATTGGTAACTTTCGTGCCTTTTTTCTCTGCCCATTTCGGGATGCTTTTTGCTACCCAGCGCATTGCTTTTACGCCAATAATCGGAACGGGAGCCAGCATATTTTTACAGGTATCTTTAATTCCTTTTTTAATAGCTTCTTCCAAATTTACGTTTTCTGGAATGTGTGTTGGGAAATACATATGACCTTTCGGAGCAAGTGCGCCTTTGGCATAACGTACTTTCTCTAGTTCCGTTTCGGATAATGTGGTTGCGAAATCCATTACAGGATCGCTGATAAGAAATTTCCCGTCTTCTTTTCCGTAAACGACCAGATTGTGGGCATTGAAATGGAATTTATATTCTTCAGGAAAATAGGTAAGGTTGAAAACGCCTACTTGTAAACCTGTCGGTATATTTTGTTCTAAATTTTTCTCTAAAGCTTTTTGAGCTTCCTGAGGATTTGAGAATTTTTGTCTTTTAATTTTAATTCCCAGTCTTTTTGCCGCCTTGCTGAAAATAGCACCCGGCATCGGACGGTAGCTAAAACCTGGTGCAAAATTGACTTTTAAGAAAGGTAAATACACGAAAAATAATCCCGAGCCGATTCCGAAAATCATCGGTTCGCTGAGTTTTAGACCTCTGTTGAGAAGTAGATTGGAGGCAACACCGTTTTCGCAATGAGCAGTCTGATGGTGTTCAAAATTGATTTTCATTTTTATTTTCCGTTGAAATTTTTTAATTCATCTACCGAAATATCAAATGCATCTGCATATTTTTTGAGAGTAGAATCGCTGAGTTTTTTGAAAGTTTTGGGTTTCGCGTGTCTTTTCACAGTCCATTGCCACATATTAACATAAGCTGCTAAAACCTGCATATCCATTTTATTTAGTTCCATAAAATAGACGATAGGACTTACCAAATTGTTTGCCACACTCTGTTTTGCTTCTTCGATACGCTCGTTGATCAGCTCCATTGATTCGTCAAGGGCTGCTTTTTTAGCTTCCCAACCGATACTTTGAGCAGTTGTGTAATTGTTATTCTCATCAGTAACGTACAACATTTCGGTCATATTTGCTGATTGAAGATTACTTTCGTCTTGTGGAATGTCTTGTTTTTTCACCCGAAAATTCTATTAATTATTGTCTTAATAATCCGCTAAAATAGTAAAAATGCAGGACATGGTATTAAGCAAATTATCAGAGGGATTTTGAAAACAAAAGCATTAGTGGATAAAGTAAAAAAACGCAAAGAAAATCTCTGCGCTCTAACAATAAATAGGTAATTCAATTTTAGTTTTGTATTCTCTGCAGTCTTTTTGTTAAAGAATTTACTGGAAGATAGATTGCTGATATTGCTAAAAATAACATTGTCATCATCGCAAAAAATTCTGTAAAGCGCATTATCATGCTTGGTTCTTTCATATCACCATCCATCAGAAAGCCGATTGTTGTAATAATTGCAGATACAGTAAGAATGTTTATAGTTTTTCTTTTCATAATATATTTAATTATATATCAAACGCAGGTGAAGTTTCTTTATTGTATGAACGATTTGTAACGAAACAAAAACTGTAGAGACTAATGTAATTAAAGTAATCAATTTCATATGAAGAAAATTTTTATTTCTCTTTCTCTTTTTGTGATGTTTCACGCAGCCGCACAAAAATTTGAAACACAGAAACAAACGGATGCTCAGGGTTACAGTTTCGAAACTGTGAAAAATGACCAGTCTGGAGTAAGGGTTTATACTTTGAAAAACGGTTTGAAGGTATATCTTGCTAAAAATGACGATGCACCTAGAATTCAGACATATATTCCGGTAAGAACAGGTTCTAATAACGATCCTGGTGACAATACCGGTCTTGCTCATTATTTGGAGCACATGGTTTTCAAAGGAACTTCCCATTTGGGAACTCAGGATTGGGCAAAGGAAAAAGCTATTTTAAAGCAGATTTCTGATCTTTACGAACAGCATAAAGCCGAAAAAGACCCTGAAAAGAAAAAAGCACTTTATAAAAAAATTGATGAGGTTTCTCAGGAAGCATCAAAATTCGCAATTGCAAACGAATATGACAAAGCAATTTCATCTTTGGGAGCAACAGGAACCAACGCTCATACTTGGTTGGATGAAACTGTCTACAAAAATAACATCCCTGCAAACGAACTTGAAAAATGGCTGAAAGTTGAAAAAGAACGTTTCTCGGAATTGGTTTTAAGGCTTTTCCATACAGAATTAGAGGCGGTTTACGAAGAATTTAACAGAGCGCAGGATAACGACGGACGTTTGGTAAATTATGCATTAATGGATGCTCTTTTTCCAAAACATCCAAACGGACAGCAAACGACGATCGGAACTTCAGAGCATTTGAAAAGTCCTTCAATGGAAGCTATTCACAAATATTTTGACACGTATTATGTGCCTAATAATATGGCAGTAGTTTTGGTTGGAGATCTTGATTTCGACAAAACTATAAAATTAGTTGATCAATACTTCGGTTCATTCAAATACAAAGAATTACCAATGAAGAAAATGGTTTCGGAGGAACCAATGACTTCTATTGTAAGCAGAACTGTAAAAAGCCCGTCTACACCAAGAATGACAATTGCCTGGAGAACCGATTCTAACGGAACTAAAGAGGCAAGATTGGCAACGATGGTAGGGGAAATCTTGAGCAACAACGGTGATGCAGGTTTAATTGACCTTAATATTAACCAAAAACAAGCAACTTTAGGAGCGGGAGCTTATGCAAATCCTTTAAAAACATACGGTTCATTTAATATGTATGTTACTCCGAAAGAGGGGCAGAGTTTTGATGATGCCAAAAAACTGCTTTTTGCTCAGATTGATTTAATTAAAAAAGGACAGTTTCCTGAATGGATGTTGAAAGCTATTGTAAACGATATGAGAGTGCAGCGTATGAAAGGATGGGAAACTGCAGACGGTTTGGCAACAACTCTTTACGGCACTTATATTGGTGAAAGAACTTGGGAACAGGAACTTGACGAAATCAATCAGTTTGAAAAAATTACAAAGGCTGATATTGTAAAATTTGCAAATGATTTCTTTAAAGATAATTATGTTGTGATCTACAAAGAGAAAGGGGTGAATGATAAACTGGTTCGTGTAGAAAACCCTGGTATCACGCCAATTAAACTGAATAGAGATGCGCAGTCACCTTTCCTTAAAGATATTTTAAGTACAAAAGTTGCGGACATCAAACCTCAGTTTGTAGATTATAAAACTGCAATTGCAACGACTCAGATCAAAGATAAGAAAGTAAGTTTCGTAAATAACAAATACAATAAAGTTGCTCAGGTAAGTTATATTTTTCCTTTCGGAACAGATAATGACAAAGAACTTTCTTTGGGTGTAAGTGTTTTACAATATTTAGGAACCGATAAATATACTCCGGAGCAGTTGAAAGAAGAATTCTACAAATTAGGAATCTCAAACAGCTTCAGAACTTCAAATGACCAGACTTTTATTACATTGACCGGTCTTGAAGGAAATATGAAAAAAGGAGTAGAATTGTTGAATCACTGGCTGAAAAATGTAAAAGCAGATCAGGAAATCTACAATCAGACCGTAAAAACAATTCTTGAATCTAGAACTGTTGCCAAAAAAGACAAGACAAGGATTATGGCAGCACTTTCCAACTATGCTAAGTACGGGAAAGATTCCAGAATGACCGATATTATTTCTAAAGAACGTCTTCAAAACATCAATGTAACCGAATTGATGTCGAAAATCAAGACTTTAAATAATTATCCTTACGAAGTATTCATTTACGGAGAAAGCCAGAAAGATCTTGAGAAAGCGATAAAACCATTTATTACCAATGCAACTTTACAGCCTGCAAAAGCTAAAGTATATGCAGAACCGGCAACTGGAGGAACTGTTTATTTTGCCAACTACGACATGGTACAAATGGAAATGTCTAAAATAGCGAAAGGCAGCGAGGTAAATATCAACGACTTTGGTAAGGCTAATGTTTTCAACGAATATTTTGGTAGAGGTTTGTCTTCAATCGTATTTCAGGAGATCAGAGAAAGTAAGTCATTGGCTTACTCTGCTTACGTTTCTTATGCTACAGCCAACGAAAAAGACCATCCTAACTATGTAACCAATTATATCGGGACGCAGTCTAATAAATTGCCTTTAGCGGTAACTGCAATGAATGAGTTGATGGCGGATTTTCCTCAGATTCCGGCTCAGTTTGAGAACTCTAAAGGTTCGGCTTTAAAGCAAATTGCGTCAAACAGAATCAACAGAATCAATATTTTCTACAATCAATTGGCTCTTAAAAAACTGGGAGTTGATTATGATATCAGAAAAGATATTTATGCTGAAATTCAATCGTTGACTTTACCTCAATTAACAGGTTTTTATAACACAGAAATTAAGCCATTGAAGTATAACACAGCCATTATCGGGAAAAGAGAAAACCTGAAAATGGATTCTATTAACAAAATGGGAGAATTTAAAGAAGTGACTTTAGAAGAAATCTTTGGATATTAATTTTCATTAATATAAATTGTTTGAAGTGAGGCAGAAATGTCTCACTTTTTTTATGGTAATTGTAAATATTCTCAGGGAGTTTTACTTGTAGTTTATTTTGTGATTTAATTCCAATGGATTGTCTTCTTGTTGGATGTACTTTTGCATCTCTTTGACGCGTTCTGTAATATCTACTTTGTTTCCATAAGCATCGGTCATGGTAATTTTTCTTCCTGCTTTAGAAAGTAAATCAAAAGGATCGTTGTAATAAGACTTTGCTAACGTTTCATATTTGTTCCAGTCAATTTTCACCGTCTTTGTTCTTGTGTCAAAGAGGTTTCCGCCTTTTTTTACTTCTGTTAAATTGAAAGAATAATGATTATCGGTGTCTTGAATCGAAATAATCAAACCAGGCAAACCACGAAAAACGTAAGGGCCGTCACTAAAAGGTAATTCTGTTGTAAACCAGGCAATCCAATTTCGTCCGCCATAATTTGTTTCGGCTTTTTGAACTTTGTATTTTCCTATTGTTTTTTGTTCAGAAGCAATTTCCCAATTTAATTTTTCATCAATTGGTAAGAGATAATCGCTTCCTAAATAAGTGATAATTTTCTCTACTTTATTCTGTGATAAATCTTTTTTTACGTAGAAATGGTTTTCAACTCCCATTTTCATCATCCCGTTATTTAATTTTAAGGAATCATTTTTTTTATCTTCTTCTTCTCTGAAAATTGAGGTATTACCGTCAATATCCAAAATTGTATTCATGTTATTAATGTCATCTGGTTTGTGAGTATTTGATTGATATCGCGCCTCATACTTAAAACTAAACTTTTGTGAAAAGCTCAATGCTGAAATCATTAAAAAGAATAAAAGATATTTCATTTGTGTAGTGTGTTTTATTTGTTTTTCTACTTGTTTATTTATCTCCTCTTATACTTCAACTGCACCAAAAGATAAATTTCGTTCTTCTCGAGATCATTATGCCAGGTTCGCTCAATAACCAAGGCGTTATTGTATAAACCGAGATCTTCCATATTTTCATAATATTCTATTCTTTCAGAGGTTTGATATTTAAAAAAAGAAATCAGGTTTACCTCATCGCCAACTTGCGGTGCTACCGGAAATTCTACCGAGTTTTCAAACTCAAATTCAATGTCGTACGAATAGAATCTTACTTTTATGCTCATAACTTTATTTTTACCAAATATATCGAGAATTTGATCAATAAAAAAAGCCAACTTTTAAAGTTGACTCTTGTATTTTTTTATAAACATTTCTATGATTCTATTTCCTGAATAA
>Ga0160449_1000468_pt1 | contig 25085 bp, 21 predicted proteins | sample HID1975I_E1MG_FD_108216 | JGI IMG/M metagenome (GOLD analysis project Ga0160449, IMG submission 108216) | Enriched soil microbial communities from UW Madison campus, WI, USA - HID1975I_E1 MG | ecosystem: Environmental > Terrestrial > Soil > Unclassified | place: USA: Madison, Wisconsin...
GCACGTACCCCATCAACTCCGAAGATTGCTCCCGGGCACTTTTGCAGGGAATGCCGGCTTCGATGCGAAACAGTGGATGGGTCTGGTTTTCACCCTGGTAGAACGTGGTCTTGCCTACTGTGGTTTGTTCGTTCGACTCGTCAGTAGTCATCGGTCCATCTCCCTGATCGGCTCAGTGCTGCATTCGCAGCTCGTTCGGCACCTGTACCTGAATCAATGCGGACTCAAGCAACGAGCGCAGGGACTCAAGTTCATGGGTCGTCGCCATCATCAGCACTGCCGCAGGTGACTTGGGCTGCATCAGCATCGCTTGTTGCGAAATCGCTAGCGCGCAGACGGCATATTCCGCGGCTTGGATGAGGGTATCTTCGAGGGAGTGGAGCGTGTGGGGTGGGTCGGGGACCATCTTGAGCATTGTTCAATTCCCTATTGGTGCTGCCACCTCTCAGCCGTCAAGCAAAAGGGTGGCAGCTGTACGAGGGTTGACGGACCGGCGGAATTGAGAAGCTCCGGCGCACGCAAGCGTGCCCGCACGTACAGCCACCATAAATAGGTGCCATAACTCAAAACCATCGCGGCCCGTCAAAGCCGTGTCGCTGATGAGCAGCGACCGGCCCAGACTAGAGCCCCAATAGGGCACCCGCAACGGAAAATAGGCGGCAACAGTATCTTTGGGAAATGCCCTACAAGAAAGCGAAAAATTCTGATCTTTCGACACAGATAGACATCATCTTGGGTAGGGATAGCAAGAAATCGTGCATTGTTCTATGGGAGCGCGGCCAAGGCTGGGATAATGGCGGCAATGACAAGGGCCATACCATGCTGATCATCTCCAATAACGTGCATCTGCCGGATGCCGAAATCGAACTGACCTATATCCGCGCGCAAGGCGCGGGTGGGCAGAATGTCAACAAGGTGTCCAGCGCCGTGCACCTGCGCTTCGACATCCCGGCCTCGTCGTTGCCCGAGTTCTACAAGGAGCGGCTGCTGGCGCTGCGTGACAGTCGCATCACCGGCGACGGTGTGTTGATCATCAAGGCCCAGCAATACCGCACCCAGGAGCAGAACCGTGCTGACGCACTGGCGCGTCTTGGCGAGTTGATCATCGCTGCCGGCAAGACCGAGAAGAAACGCCGCCCCACCAAACCGACCCTTGGCTCGAAAACCCGCCGCCTCGAAGGCAAAGCCAGGCGGAGCACTGTCAAGGCCGGTCGGGGCAAGGTGGATTTCTAGTACTGGTGTCGGACCGTCGCTGGCAAGTCTGAGCATCTGATGATGCCAGCGCGGCTAGTCCACCCAATCACCGCATCATGCCCAACTCGGCATCATCCATCAGTGCCTTGGCCAACGCACTCAGGTGATGCGCCGCCCAGATCTCTCTTCCATGGCCCCGATAATCGTAAGCGTTTTGGGAAGTCACATTGCGACGGGCTAGCTGCAACCCTTATAGGGGTGAGACCCCCGAGCTGCGGGCTCAACCCACATCCCAATCAAATTGAAGCGCTCTGACTCACTGACTGCGGTCCCGACCATCGCGCCGGGCCTGCCTTCCTCGAACGCCAGCCAGAACTCCGGCGCACTACGGAGTGAACGCTTATTCATAGCCTGACTCCAAATTTGACCGGTTGGAGGAAATATCATGCAGCTAAAAACCGACTGATGCGATCTCTGGGGAACAACCTCTTGTTGTCCGAATTGAGATGAGTTATTTGCTGTATGGGATGGCTTAAATTTCAGATGTATATCACTGCCTCTTGGCCGTATCAGGCAGATGAATTGCCCAGTCGGATACATATAAGAGCTTTGTAAAGACTGAAAAATGGCCACCACCCGCGTGGGGTGATGGCCACATGGCACTGAACTCCGTCAGAACAGCACCTACCTGGCCAGTTGTAAAGTTTTGGTGCCTACCAAAACAGCCCTGGCCTCGGGTAAAGGTATAATGTTGATAAAAATATTAATCAGTGCATTTTAAGCCTGGGCCTGATTTTTCGTTGCAAAAATTCCGATGATAGCTTCAACAACGTTCTGCCGATTCCGAACAGTACTGTCTGATGAGCGCGGTAGAGTGATAGGTACAGTAATCTCGCGAACCGACCATGAGTGAACCATTGTTGGCCCAGGACGCCAACAGCATTAAATGTTGATATCGAAATTAAAGTGCCTTTGTCTTGGTAGATAAAGTTTGAAAGAGGCTTCTTTAGTATTGCATTTGTTAAGCTATTTGCGAGAAACTTTGCTTGTTGATTTGCGGCTTGCGCTCTGGGCGGTACGAACATCTTATCCTGCCCAACAATTGGACATGAAGCGCAATCACCGAATGCGAAGATATCATCGTCGAGAGTCGTCTGGAGAGTGGGCTTCACGAGTAACTGATTAATTCTATTGACTTCTAGTCCGTGAAGGCTCTTTAGGAAGTCAGGAGCTCTAATGCCGGCGGCCCAGATTTTAAAGTCAGCTATAACTTTTGTGTCATCGCTAAGGAGCATGCAGGAGTCATTCACTTCTTTCACCGCAACTCCAGTTTTTATGGTAACCCCAAGCTTTTCTAGATTTCTTTTGGCAAGCGTCGATATCCTCTCGTTTAGGGCAGGCAAAACCCGTGGGGCCGCTTCAATTAATGTTACTTCTAGATTTCCGGGTTCGGAGTTTTTCAGGCCATAACCGTGTATCAAATGCATTGAGTTATGTAGCTCTGCACTTAGCTCAACGCCAGTTGCGCCTGCTCCTACGATGGCTACCCTCAGTGGTGAACGGGCGTGCTCTACATGTGATTTCATGTGGCGCATAAGCAATTCACGATGTAAACGTTCTGCCTGTAAGCGGCTATCTAAAAACAAGCAATGCTCTTGGACACCTTTCGTGCCGAAGTCGTTGCTGAGACTACCAACGGAAATGACAAGCGTGTCATATTCCAGGGTACGGCTCTCTCTGGAGTACGGGTCTTGTAAGACAATCTTTTTATCCGAGCGCTGGAGATCTATCATTTTTCCATGCTGGAAGCTGAATCCGTTCCACCTCGCCTGAGCTATATAGTTAACTTCATCAGTCCCGGTGTTCAATGACCCTGCCGCGACCTCGTGAAATAGCGGTTTCCAAATGTGGGTAAGATTGCTGTCAACCAAAGTTACGGATGCTTTGGAACCCCCTTTCAGGCGCCTACCCAAGCGTGTAGCAAGTTCCAGTCCGCCAGCGCCCCCGCCGACAATAACAATGCGATGCGTCATTTTTTTAACCGTGTGGTAAGAACCGACAGATTGGAGTCAACTGAAATTGCAGGCCAGGTCATTCAATGGCGACTGCCAGAAGCCAGTTATCAAAATATTGAGTTCGGTAAAACTCCGGATGCACAGAGCTCAGCCTTGAATTAGCAAAAGCTTGGGACGACATAGCTTAGCGACCTGGAGGAAAGTCCTGTCAGCGGCTATGGGCTGGTGAAACTCCTCTTGGACTCATATCGGTTAAATGATGAACCGGAGCAATGGGAGGAGTCGCACCTTTCTACAGAGTTAAAGGCTCAGTTTGGACTCAGGGGTGGGCGGGGAGAACTGATAGGCACCCCAGATCGACTGGTCGAAATTGATGACAGAGCCAGTCATCATGCCCGATTCGTCCGAGGCCAGGAATGCTACTGCTTTGGCAACCTCTTCTGGAGCGAGGAGGCGACCAAACGGTTGAGCGGCGGCAGCCTTTTCCAGCCAGTTTTCTTCTGCGCCATGGTATTCGCGCTGGATGCGATCTTCACCGTCGGATGCCATCCATCCAATGTTCAGCTGGTTGACGCGGATTCTGTTGCGCATTGCCGCAAAGGCAGTGTTCCGGGTGAGAGTCGCCAGTGCTCCCTTGGAAGCGCAGTACGGGGAGATGAAGGGCTGTCCGGCCAGTGCGGAGGTTGAACCGATATTGATGATTGAGCCTTCCACACCATCGCGAATCATCCGGCGGATCGACTCCTGCATCAGGAAGAATGGTGCCCGTGTGTTGATCGCAAACATACGATCGAATAGCTCCTCATCTGTGGTGAGGATGTCGCCCCGATCAGTCAGTCCTGCAGCGTTGACCAGGATGTCGACGCGGCCGAACTCGTCATCTGCGGCTTCTACTACAGCACGGCAGTCGGCAACCTTCCCGAGGTCGGCCTGTACAAAGCGAACCTGGCAGCCAGTCGCTTCGTGGATTTTGCGCGAAACCGCTTCACCTTTCTCAGTGCCTCGGCCGCAGATCACGATGCCTGCTGCACCTTCCTTAGCCAAATTCATGGCGACAGCGGCGCCAAGCCCCTGAGTACCACCGGTCACTACTGCGATTTTGCCTTCGAACCGTTTCATCAAAAAGCCCTCTTCTTGCAATGGAAATTGCGATTTTTGTCGGCATGGAATTTATATTGACAACCGCCCAAGGATGCAACATATTTCGCTGCAACCAAGAACAAAAAAACGATGCAGAGATGCATCCCAGCAGGAGAGTACCTATGCTTCGCATTGCTGTTTTGGGCTGTGGCCGTATCGGCCAGATGCATGCCGACAACGTCGCTAAACACCCACGTGCTCAGCTCGTCGCTGTGTACGACGTGCACCGCCCGTCAGCTGAAAAGGTAGCCCTTGCTCAAGGGGTACCAGCGGCTGCCACTGCAGAGGAGATCTTCTCTTCCGATCAGGTTGATGCTGTTTTGATCGCGACGGCGACCCCCACCCACGCGGACTACATCGAGCAGGCGATTGCTGCTGGTAAAGCAGTCCTGTGTGAGAAGCCAATCGATCTCAGTCTGGAGCGTGTCAACGCTTGCGCGGCTAAGATCGGTGACACCAAGCTCCCTATTCAAATCGGCTTCAACCGTCGATACGATCCAGGCCACAGCGCAGCTCGTGACGCGATGCTTAACGGTGAGATCGGTGATCTGCATCAAGTCATCATCACTTCTCGCGATCCAGCGCTGCCACCACGAGCCTACTTGGAGGCTGCCGGCGGTCTGTTCCGTGATATGACAATTCACGATTTTGACCTGGCGCGCTTCATGCTGGGTGAGGAGCCGACAGAAGTTTTTGCCTTGGCGGACGCACTGATCGACCCTGCACTCGGTGCCGAGTTGAACGAAGTCGACACCGCTATGTTCATCCTCCGTACCGACTCGGGTAAGCAGTGCATCATCAATAACTCGCGGGCAGCAGTTTATGGCTACGACCAGCGTGTTGAGTTGATGGGTAACAAAGGCATGCTCATCTCCGACAACCGTAAGCCGCACGAGCTGCGTCGTTACTCCAGCACTACCGTCGAGACTGGCCAGCCGTATCAGTTCTTCTTCCTAGAGCGCTACAACGAGGCGTTCATGGCAGAGATTGATGGCTTCGTCGATTGTGTTGAGAAGGGCGCCAAGCCTCTTGCGAGTTTTGAAGACGGTCGTCAGGCGCTCCGCCTCGCCGAAGCTGCCTACATCTCTATGCGCGAACGCCGTTTGGTTCGGGTACATGAGGTTGACTGATTAAATCTCCAAAATAGTGTCCAAGGGGAAGTTGCATTGTCCACCTGTCGGGATAGTGCAACGACCTCCTCTCAGTCACAACTTTGTCCGAAACGATAGCAGTACATTGAGTATAAGTTCCACGTCACTCAATTGGGCTAGCTTCAAATAAAAATAAGGAGTAGGCAAATGGGCAACATCAATCTGACGAAATCATCTTCTGATGAATCATCCCGTCCTCTCGATCTTGGTACCCTCCAGGGGCGATCCTCTGGTATCAAGCTCGCTCGAAAATTTGATTGGTTGGCGCTTCTCTTGCTTACCGGTCAGGGAATGAAGCCGGGTACCTACGTACACGTCCCATTAAATTAACAGACCAAGGCCTAAAATCACAAAGCCGCGAGTGTGCAGGCTGCTAAGCCATGTACCACCGTTGGTAACTGTTTTCATCTAAAGCAAAGCGCTTTTGTGCTAAGGATAGGTGCATGCCAATCCATAGCTGTTCCGTTAATAAAAATAAAGAGTGGGATATATGAAAATCGTCAGTTTTAAAAAACAGTTTAATTGTTTGACTCTCGCAAGTGCCCTGCTTGTCTCTGTGGCCGCAGGTTCAGTCTTAGCGGGTGATGCTCAAGAGGTACGGGTTGGATTCACACCAAAATTTCTGAAAGATGACTTTCAAACGCTGATGCTGGATCTTTCCAAAAAAGCGTTTAAAGCCAAGGGGTTCACTCTGTTGGGTGCTCCTGATCCGAATGGTGATGTAGCGGCCCAGGTAGATGCTCTCCAAAACCTTATCGCGAATGGAGCGAATGCCATCGTATTCGCTCCGATCGATGCAGCGGGTATTGTACCTGTTGTGAGGCAGGCTAATACTCAGAATGTAATGGTCTTTTCCATCGATGATGTCCCGTCGGGTGGGAAGGTGACGTCGTCAATTCGTGCTGATAACGTTGACGCCGGTTCGCAGGCTGCTACAGAGATGGTTAGTCGCTTGCAGAAAAATTCCTGCTGGCAGAAGAAAAGTTGTGCCGTCCTAGAGCTGCAGGGCGGGCTGACTACTCCGAACGGTCTTGATCGTTCAAAGGGGTTCTCGGAAAAATTAAGGGAACTTGGGCCTGATGTGAAGTTGATCCAGCGCCCCACTGACTGGACTGCCGACATGGCAGCTGATGCCGCACAGAACGTCATTACTCAGTTTCCCGCGCTTAATGGCATTTTTATGGCCTCTGAACTGATGGCCACGGCTGTAAATGCTCAGGTCAGTGCTTCCGGAAGAGGTGCCCCAGTCGGTGATCCAGAATCGATCATTCGCATTGCCATTGATGGAACGCCACAAGGGCTTCAACTGATTAGAAACAAAGCTCTAGATGCGACCATTTCTCAGCCTTTGAATGCGTATGCGACGAAGACCGCTGAGCTGATTGAATTGGTCTCCAAAGGTGGAAAAATCGAGCTAGGCCCCCGCGAGGATGGTCAAGTTGTTGAGACGCCTGTAGGGCCTCAGTATCAGCTAAAAGCTACCCTGGTTACTTCTGATAACGTCGACTCTCCGACGTTGTGGGCCAACATGCTCGCTAAGTAAACCGCTACTGAGGCTTAATATCGTGGAACTGAGCACTAATAATTCCTCGCGTCCGATAGTCGAAATGCGGAACATTACAAAGACCTTCGGCTCAACTCGTGCTTTGCGAGGTGTCGATTTTACCGTCATGCGCGGTGAGGTTCACGCACTACTGGGGCGAAATGGCGCCGGCAAAAGTACTCTTGTCTCGACAATGAGCGGTTTTACCCCGGCAGACACCGGTACGATCAAAGTTGCTGAAACTAAAGTCACCGCAAATGGCCAGTGCTACTCAGCTAGTATACGGAAGGCAATTGGTCATGTTCAACAAACTCCTCAGCTCTTTAACTTGCTGTCGGTGGCTGAGAATCTGTTTTTAGAAAATCCAGTGGTTCGTGGAAGGTTTGGCTTGGTCAGCCAGGAACGAACTATCAAACTTGCGAAGGAATTGCTCAGCAGTTGGAATATTGATATTCGCGCAGATGCGCTTGTGGCTGAGCTCGATGCCGGAACTCGCCAGCTCCTGGAGATCATTAAGGCTCTCAGTCGTGGCGTGCCAGTGATGATCCTCGATGAGCCCACAGCTGCACTCAGTAATGCAGAAAAACGGATTCTTTTTGAGCATGTGAGGGCACTGAAGTCGCAGGGTGTATCTTTTATTTACATTTCGCATCATTTAGATGAAATATTCGAAATTGCCGACACCGTAACTATTCTTCGAGACGGACAGGTAGTTAAGGCGAGAGAGCCAGTCGCTGGGCTGGATGTTGAAAGTATTGCTGATCTTATGATGGGCAAGAAGACGGTGCGTAGTACCCGTGAAGATCATGTGAAGTCGCATATGCCATCTTTACTAGAAGCCAAGCAAATTCGGATAGATCAGCGTGCCACTCACGATATTAACTTTGAGGTCAAGGCTGGTGAGATCGTAGCCCTTGCCGGCCCTGTAGGTGGTGGCAAAGAAGCTCTTGCTATGATTCTGGCGGGCCAACAGATTCCGGCGAGTGGCAAGGTTTTGTCCCCTCGAGGTGGAATGCCAACAATCGGCCTGGTTCCGACGGACAGACATCTCAGCGGCTACGTAGGGTTGCTGGGTGTCCGCGAGAACGTGGTGGTAGGGGGGCTGGACATCTTATCCAATCGATTTGGATTCATCGATCGGAATAAAGAAGCTGCCCATGTTGGACAACTGGCTCAGCAAACGCACGTTGTTGCTTCTTCGCTCGAGCAGCCAGTAAGTCAGTTGAGTGGTGGTAATCAGCAGAAAGTGGTGTTCGCCAGAGCTTTGTGCAGAAACCCTGAAGTCATTATCGCCATGAGTCCGACGCGAGGTGTGGATGTAGGTGCAAAAGAGCAGCTATATGCATTGCTACGCAATCTGGCTAAAGAAGGCTTAGGCGTAATTATTGTATCGGATGAAGAAGACGAGGTCGCGCAGCTTGCCAATCGTGTCGTGATTGTGTTTGAAGGGCAAGTGATGGATGAGTTGAGCGGCGATTACACTATCAAAGATTTGGTTTTGCGGATGGAAGGTGTGATATGAGCACAGACATGGTTAGCCAATCGGATTCTACCAAGACGACTGCACATCGTTCTAAGTGGGCGTCTTTCGGAAGCTCATTTGTATCTGATGGATACACGATGTATCCAGTGATCCTGTTGCTGGTGATTGTAGGCGCCGTTGTCGCTCCTAGATTTGCGACCGCAACCAATTTGGTAAACATTCTGGAGCAGATTAGCGTTCTTGGCCTTACTACAATCGGTCTGACCTTTGTGGTGCTGATTGGGCGTCTTGACCTGTCACTCGAGGGTGTAGTCGGCTTCGCTCCGATGGTCGCAGCTGTCGCGCTAGTACCTGCCGCAATGGGTGGTTTGGGCCTTGAGTTGCCGGGTTGGACTGGGCTATTCGTTGCCCTTGGCATTGCTGGGCTTATCGGTTGGTTCAATGGCTTTATGGTGGTGAAAGTAGGATTGAATCCTTTCATCTCAACCTTGGGTCTGCTGGTTTTGCTACGAGGAGGGGTTTTGATCATTTCGAACGGCCGTTCGATATACTCACCAGGTAAAGAGTTTACTTTCCTTGGGGCAGAGAAAATCGCTGGTGTACCGTTGTCAGTGGTCGTATTCATTATCGTCGCAACCGTTGTAGGCGTGATCTTTAAATACCACCGCTATGGCCGTGCGTTGTATGCGATTGGTGGCAACGAAGAGGCTGCTCGTGCTGCGGGGATCAATGTTGATAAGGTGATCTGGTCTGCCTTCGTGTTTGCGGCTCTGCTTGGTGGCTTGGCTGGTGTCCTCATGACCGGTCGTTTGGACTCTGCAGTCACCACGCAGGGTCAAGGGATTATCTTCTCCGCGTTCGCGGCGGCGGTGATCGGGGGCGTGAGCCTCGGCGGTGGACGTGGAACCATAGTCGGCGTGGTGAGCGGAGTATTGCTTATCGGGGTGATTAATAACCTCCTTACGCTTGCCCAAGTTCCCTCCTTCTATGTTCAGGCTTCGACTGGCGCGGTAATCATCATCGCAGCGATTCTGACTACACTGGCAAGCCGCCGCTCCTCCGGAGTTAAAACCCGAACCTGATTTATCGAATGGCTTGCAAATATTGCGCACCCCTGCCAGGAGTTTTTGGTAGGGGTTTTTTTTGGACTTATAAGGAGCGTCTTATCTGAATCGACTGCTAAAGAAGTCTCTGTGCAGAACTGATTTTAGAGTGCTTGGAGCATTTGCTGCAGCGTCAGTTGTAGCAGTCAGACTGCAGTGAGACTCACGGTTAGTTAGTGCGAATATCAAGGGGGAGAGCTAAAACCTCGGTTAGACAATCTTGCCGCGTTTAGCCGCTAGTTAGGGAGCCCTAAAGCAGCGCTGATGACGGTTCGTCCTTTCGACTATCCATCCTGCTGACGCTTGGAATAGGATGGTCTATGAATTTGGTTGGCTGGCCATGGCTAGCACTTCAGGCTCTAGTAGCTTAGGACGAGTGATGACTCTGGCCCATGATTTCTAGTGACATCATGGGATCGTTCTTTGTACCTGAAAAGGTATTGCTAACGTCCTGTCAGCAGATAATGGATAGTCCCACTTGCGGGGGAGCAGTTCATCAGATGGGAGACGTCGTGGCCATCAATGAGGCAGGGAATGGGCGAGAGAAGGGGCGGAGGGAAAGACTGCGCCAGGCCGAGTAAGGCCTGGCACGCACAATCAAGCGTTCGTCACAGTTGGAATCCGTGGTTCTGGAGCTTTCTGAAGACGGGAGGCAACAGCAATCGTAAGAGCCTGCACCAGGCACATAGGCGCAGCGAGCGAGCGTGAGAAAGTATAATCATGCTCAGGAACAGAGAACAATACGGAAGCTGTTTTAGCTATTGGTGACAGCGTACTGTCCGAAATTGCCACGATCGGTACCCCGGCAGCCTTTGCCTCCTCTGCGACATTCACTACCTCTGTTGCATAGAAGCGGAACGAGACTGCGATGAGCAAGTCTTCTTTTCGCATCGTTCTAGCAATGTGTGTCGCAAGGCCCCCCCCTGCATCCAATAACGAGCAGCGCTTGCCTAGCATGGTTAGTACATATCTGAGCAAGTCGACAACTGGTGAGGATCTAAGCTGGCCTATCAAATAAATGGTATCAGCTTTCTCAATCAGGTCGACGGCTTTCGACAAGTCGTCAGGGCTAGTGCGCTCGAGCATATCTTGTAGTGAGGCCATGTCCCTCAAAACCAGCTCGTGTAGGAAGCCAAATTCAGATGTGTCTTGGCGATTTTGTAGTTCGCTGCTTAGGACTCTGAGCCTTGCTTCGAAGCCTGGTGCTGCTGTCTCCAAGCGGCGCTGAAATAGCGTCTGCAGCTCTTTGAAGCCCTTATAACCAAGTGCTTGAGCGAAACGTACAAAGTTTGATGCATGAATCTTGCAGCGTTCAGCAATAGTGTTAACCGACTGAACTGCAACCTCATTTGGGTTCTGTGTGAGGTAGACTGAGATGAGCTGATAGGTTTTACTCATGTGCTCATGGCGCTCATGGATTACTCGAATGAGCTCTTCGTAGTCTTTGGGTGGATCCAAATCTTGCATATTGGCTTGCTCACTAGGTCGCGGTATCTAGGCTGGGAGAATCAAGCTCAGTTCACTGAGTAGCGCTTGAGCGATGCCCGTTTCGCTATTCATGCAACCTGGTGCGTCGATCGCCTGTAAAAATTTTTATCATTAGAGCGGTTACGGTGCTTCCGCGCCAGATCGAAATTACCCGTTTCGGTTCGATCCAAGCGGCGGTCAGCATCGACTGCTGGGGCTCCAAAACCATTGCGCTGCCAGGGTATTTCCTCAGCTCGGCTGCAATTTCTTTCATCAGATTAAGTGAAAGAGGCTCCTGGAGGGAGCCTCGTTCAGATCTGTTAGCCTATCACCTGTTGCTTTGTCGGCTCTAGGCATTCCCGGTTTACCACCAGGGTCGGATCGACGGTGCCTGAGAGGAAATCCATTGCGTTGTTGATCGACGCAATGGCCATGCGCTCACCGCACTCTGCAGTTAAGCCGGCGATGTGCGGCGACAAGACTACGTTTTGGTGACTGAATAGCGGTATCCGCTTGCTAGGGGGCTCCTCATCAAATACGTCCACACCAGCTGCCCCAACATGGCCAGAGGTGAGAGCCTCGGCCAGAGCTCGTTCACACACCACTCCGCCTCGGGCTGTATTGGCAATGATCACCCCCGGCTTCATGAGCGAAAACTCTTTGGCTCCCAGAATAGGGCGATCGCCGCGTGGCGTATGGACTGAGATAAAATCAGCCCAGACAAGTCCCTCTTCCAGGGAGACCGGCGTAACCGCTCCCTCTGGCCACCCAGCTTTTTCTAGATACGGGTCGAATGCTTTAACTCGCATTTCAAAGCCCGAAGCCATGCGGGCCAAGTGGCGGCCGATTCTGCCGTAGCCGAGGATCAGCAGATTCTTGCGAGAGATTTCCTGCTGCTCCAATCCGTTCCGCCACCCCCACTCGCCGATTTGCCGAACAGAGCGATCAGCCAGCATGGTGCGCTTTGCTGCAGCCAGCATCTGAGTGATGGCATGCTCAGCCACAGAAACAGAGTTGACGTCGCCGACGATCGTCAACCCGATCCCCCTTGCATTAAGCGCCTGAAGGTCAACAGAGTCATAGCCCACGCCGTGTCGAGACACCACTTTCAGCTTCTTTGCTTTCGCAATAGTTGCGGCCGACAGCGGCTGGGTTCTGATGATCAAAGCATCAGCTTCGGAGATCAGGTGCTCGTAGGAAGCCTCAGACACCTCCTCAACATAATCGACTTCAACCCCACGGCTCTCATAATCTTTGAGGAGCGCTACACCAGAGGGATGGAGTTTTCCTGCAACTAATAGACGAGGCATTAGTATCCCTCCTTCGAAGCTTTTTGCTCGGTTGCCCCGGCAGTCAGATTGCGCCAGGTTGATACGGATTGCGCCGAAGCTGCCGCTAGCAGACGGGTGTCACCGGACACGGTCGTCATGTCGAAACCCCATTCAATTGCTCGGGCGGCGTATTCCGCTGTTCCGCAATGCAACGCAGCTTTCTTGCCATTGCGTTTGCATGCATCGAGGATCGTCTTGATGGCGGCGATAACCTCCGGCTCTTCACGATCAAACGCAGGGGTCAGTTCCCCTTTTGAAAGTGAGAAGGCGAGGTCAGCAGGGCCGACGTAGATTCCGTCTAACCCTGGCGTGGATGCGATTTCTTCCAGGTTCGCCATTGCTTCAGCGGTTTCAATCATCGCGAAAGCGAGGATTTCGTCGTTAGCTTCTGCCGCGTAATTGGCGCCGGCTGGATAGGCGGCTCGCGTAGGGCCAAAGCTGCGTTCGCCCAATGGGGGGTATCGCATGAAGCGTACGAACTGTTCTGCCTGCTCGCGGGTGTTGATCATGGGACAGATGATCCCGTAAGCGCCGGCATCGAGGACTTTCATGATCCAGCTCGGATCCAGCCATGGGACGCGGGCCATTATCACGGCATCCGATGCCCTCATTGCTTGGAACATACCAAGCACGTCTTTGTAGTCCACTGCGCCATGCTGAATATCAATTGAGATGGCGTCGTAGCCCTGTGCCGCCATGATTTCAGCACTGAAACTGCACGGCATGGAGAGCCAGCCATGAAGTACTGGCCGACCTTCAGCCCAGATTTGGCGCAAGTTATTCTTTTTCATATGAGGCCTCTCTTAGAAGACGATTTGAGCAAGCTTGGTGTCCAGGAAGTCATCAATCCCCTCTGAACCGCCCTCTCGCCCCATGCCCGACCAGTTGGTGCCGCCAAAAGGCGCTTCTGCTGCAGCCAGCGCAAAGCTGTTGATCCCAACCATACCGGCCTTCAGTGCAGCTACTGTGCGCCGAGCGCGATCAGGGGATTTCGTAAACGCGTATGCAGCCAGGCCCATGTTTGAGGCATTGGCCCGGGTCAACACTTCTTCTTCGGTGGTAAAGCGGGTAATGGCAGCAACCGGCCCAAAGTTCTCATCCGCGAAGACTTTCATGTCATCGCGCACGTTCACGAGCACCGTGGGTTCGAAAAAGAAGCCGCGTTCTAGATTGGCTGGGCGTTTACCGCCGAGAGCTACAGTGGCTCCCTCTGCAACGGCGGCAGCGACGATCGATTCGATCTCATCCAGGCGGTTTCGGTTGATGAGAGGCCCCATGGTCGATTCGGAGTTGAGGCCATCCCCAAGCTTGATCCTCGCTGCACGAGCCACAAAGCCTTCTACAAATGCCTCGTAAAGGCTGTCGTGAACGAAGATTCTGTCAGCGGTTACGCAGACCTGCCCGCAGTTGGCGAATTTGGCTGCGACAGTCATATCTAGGGCGCTTTCAAGGTCAGCATCGTCGTAGATAATCAACGGCGCATTTCCACCCAGTTCCATCGATACCTTCTTAACGGTCTCGGCGGAGTCACGAATCATTTGCTGCCCAATGCGGGTTGACCCTGTCAACGACACCTTGCGCACCCGGGTGTCATCCATGATCGGTGCGTAGGTATTTGAAGTTGATCCGACCAGTAGGTTGACTGCACCTGCTGGTAGGCCACCCGCTCGCAGGCAGTCGACCATCACCATTGCCACACCCGGTGTTTGGGAGGACGGGCGAAGTACTACGGAGCATCCAGCAGCCAGTGCGGGCGCGAGCTTTCGAGCGGGCAGTGCGGCAGGAAAATTCCAAGCTGTGAACGCACCTACGATGCCTACAGGTTCCCGCGTAATCTCAAACCGGCCACCGGGTACGCGGCTCTCTACGACACGTCCGTAGATGCGGCGAGCCTCCTCGGCGTACCAGCGGAACTGCTCAGTAGCCAAAACCCATTCACGTGCTGCCTGAGCCAGTGGTTTGCCAGTCTCCAGCGTAATAACTTGCGCAGCCTCGTCACTGCGGCTGGCCATCTCGTTGGCGACTTTATGCAGTGCCTCGGCTCGCGCGAAGCCGCCCATTTCTCGCATCGGCGATAGCGCAGCGTAAGCGGCATCCAGAGCCAACTTGGTTTCGTTGATGGTCGCCATTGGCACCTGGCCGAGCGGCTGCTCAGTAACAGGTGAAATGACCTCGGCTGAGTTGGTGCCGGAGACCCAGAGCCCGTTGATGAAAAGTCCGTATTGTTCGTACATATTTTTATTCGACTTCGCTGGTTTCGATGGTGTGTTCCTCGTCGAGGAACCCCTCTTGCTACCGGTAGTGATCAGGTGCCTGGCCTTTGGAGCTGGGTAGATGATCACGCTCTCCATGCGTCTTGAGGCTCGTCATAGGCAGCAACCGAGCATTCGCGCTTTTCGCTTGAAGATACGATTGCAATATTCGTTGCGAAATGCTCATATTGTCAATATGTGTTCCAATAACAACAAACGCAGGGCTCACCGGAGGAATTCAAATGACCCGCAAAACTGTGCGCTTGACCACTGCCCAGGCCTTGGTGCGCTACCTCTGCAACCAGTACACCGAGATCGAGGGGCAGAGGGTTCCGCTGTTCGCGGGCTTGTTCGGCATCTTTGGTCACGGCAACGTGACATGCCTGTCGGAGGCGCTGGAAACGGTTCAGGATCAGCTGCCTACTTGGCGTGGGCAGAATGAGCAGTCGATGGCGCTCGCAGCTATTGGATTTGCCAAAGCCAAACGTCGCCGCCAGATCATGGTGGCTGCTACGTCAATTGGCCCTGGCGCATTGAACATGGTCACGGCTGCAGGCGTTGCTATGGCGAACCGTTTGCCAGTTCTGCTGCTTGCAGGCGATACCTTTGCTAGCCGTTTGCCGGATCCAGTGCTTCAGCAAGTTGAGCATTTCGGTGACCCGTCGCTCACTGCCAATGACGCGTTCAAGTCGGTCGTTCGCTACTGGGATCGGATCGTGCTGCCTGAGCAGATCCTGCAATCGCTTCCGCAAGCGATTTCAGCAATGCTTGATCCAGGAAATTGCGGCCCAGCCTTCATCGGGCTAGCGCAAGACACTCAGGAAATCGCCTACGACTACCCAGAAGTCTTCTTTGAACCAACGGTTTGGAAGATTCCTCGTCCTCGCCCTGATCGTGAGTCGATCGCTGTCGCAGCAGAAATTCTGAAGAAAGCTAAGCGCCCTCTCATCATCTCTGGTGGCGGTGTGCGTTACTCGCTGGCAGAGGAAGCGCTGGCCGAATTTGCGCATAAGCGTGGTATTCCGGTGGTGGAAACGATTGCCGGTAAAGGTGGGCTTACCCATGAGCATCCGGTGCATGCGGGCCCGATCGGAATCGTCGGTTCTACTTCAGCAAACTCGTTGGCTAAAGACGCCGATGTGATTTTGGCCATCGGTACCCGTCTGCAAGATTTCACCACCGGTTCCTGGACGGCTTTCTCCGAGGATGCACAATTCATCTCCATCAATGCCGCTCGCTACGACGCGATCAAGCACCGCTCGCATGCAGTAATCGGTGACGCCTTGGAAGGTATTGGCGATCTCGATGAGGCATTGGGTGGGTATCGAGCAGATGGAGCTCTCATGGAAGAGGCCCAGGCACTCTTCTCCGAGTGGAATGCGCTTCTCGACCAATATCAACGCGTTTCGGATGCGCCAGTACCATCCTACGCTCAGGTAGTTGGTGTGCTGAACAAAGTAGCGGGCCCAGGAGATACGCTGATCTCGGCAGCAGGTGGTACGCCGGGCGAAGTCACCAAAGGCTGGCGAGTGAAAAACCCTCACACGTTTGACTGCGAATTTGGCTTTTCTTGCATGGGTTACGAAATCGCAGCTGGCTGGGGGTGCGCTATGGCGCAAGAGGGCCCAGGTGGTGTAGGCGGTACACCAATTGTGATGATCGGGGATGGTACCTACATGATGATGAACTCCGACATCTATTCTGCCGCATTGACCGGTCACAAGATGATCGTGATCGTCTGTGACAACGGTGGCTACGCCGTGATCAACCGGCTGCAGCAGGCGAAGGGCGTTCCGGGCTTCAACAACCTGTTGGCGGACTGCCGTATTCAGAACCGCGAGAATCCGCTGCACGTCGATTTCGTCAAGCATGCAGAGTCTATGGGAGCTAAGGCCCGTCATGTAGATGACTTGGCTGGCCTGGAAGAGGCTATGAAGTGGGCCCAGCATAACGAGGGTGTGACCCTGATCTCCATCGTATCCGATGCGTGGAAATGGGTGCCTGGCGATGCGGATTGGGATGTCGGTGTCCCAGAGATTTCGTCGTTTGAAAGTGTCCGGGCTGCACGTGCCGCTCAGGAAAAAATCCGCAAAGCTCAACGACTGGGTGTTTGAAAATGAAAGCCAGACTTGGAATTGCTCCGATCGCTTGGTGGAACGACGATCTCGAAGAACTCTCGGATGATGTCAGCCTCGATGAATGCTTGCGCCAAGCATCCTTAGCAGGTTTCACGGGCATGGAAACAGGGCGTCGTTTCCCGATGAACATGGCCGAACTGGGGCCGGTGCTTTCGCGGCACGGGATCTCTGTTTGTGGTGGGTGGTTCTCCGGGTTGCTCCTGGATGGTGATATCGAGGCGGAGAAAGATCGGATCTCGCAACAGCTCGAGTTTTTCGTAGCCGCTGAGGCGCCGTGCCTGGTTTATGGTGAGACAGCTCGATCGATTCAAGGGGTAAGGTCTGCCCCTTTGTCTTCCAAGCCTACGATTACTGAGGCTGAGATGGAGGCCTATGGACGTAAAGTGTCCGATTTCTCCGCTTGGTGCTCGAAGCACGGTATGCCGTTGGCGTATCACCACCATATGGGGGCTGTTGTCGAGACTGAATCAGAGCTCGACAGCTTCATGAAGCATTCCTCGATTCCTCTCCTTTTCGATGCTGGTCATATGTCCTTCGCCGGCGGTGATCTGATGCGAGTAATCGAAAACCATCACGCTCGAATCTTGCACGTCCATACCAAGGATATTCGAGGTTCGGTCGTCGATGGTTTGAACCGCTCGCGAGAGAGCTTCCTGGATGCAGTAATGAAGGGGGCCTTCACCGTTCCTGGCGACGGTAGTCTGAATTTCGAGGCCATCGTCAAAGCTCTGGCTGCCAAAGGCTATCAAGGCTGGTTTGTCGTTGAGGCCGAACAAGATCCTCGCACCAATCCGCCGCTTGATATGGCAATTAAAGGACATGCGGAATTGCTGCGGGTTATGGCCGCTGCTGGCTACGAAGTGGCTAAATAATTATCAGGTAATACTTCAAGCTGTGAAGGTTCGAGGCAGTCGCACTAGTTCGAGCCTGGTGCGACTGGCGAGGGTTTCGCTTGGATATTCGTCAGTGTTGATTTTTGACGGCTCTGAGATTTGAAATCTTTACAGTGAGAAGCGTGACATAGTTTTTAATGCACCTGACTTTCTTTGGTTGCCCTGCTCTGGTGGGGCGATGCCAAGGGGCGTTTCATTCAAATGATTCGATCTCGTAAAGTGTAAAAATAAAAACAATAGGAGTGCTATCTATGTTGTGTTCTGCTTTTAAGCGGGCGCCGGCTGTACGCCTGTGCTTTAACTTGGCCGTTCTTGGCCTTGCTGCGGTAGTGTCGCAGCACGCCTCTGCTGTAGAAGACTTCGACGCTTCTAACTACGCGTTAGGAGATTGGGGCGGTCTTCGCAAAGATTTGTACGATAGGGGTTACGATTTCACCATTGAATACGTAGGCGAGGCGGCCTCCGACCTCAGTGGCGGATACAACACAGATACCACTGCACGCTATGCTGATCAGCTTGCTTTAGGGACTAAGCTCGACCTGAGCAAAATAGCAGGCTGGGATGACGCTATATTTCAGCTCACTGTGACCGAGCGAAGCGGGCGAAATCTGTCAAATGATCGTATCAGTGATCCTAGGGCAGGAATGCTGAGCACGCCCCAAGAGGTCTACGGTAGGGGGCAGACCTGGCGGATGACTCAGATGTGGCTTAGCAAAGGTTTTCTCGACGATACCCTTAACGTTAAATTCGGTCGCTTCGGTGAAGGTGAAGACTTTAACTCCTTCCCCTGCCAGTTTCAGAATAACGCTTTCTGCGGCCCTCAAATGGCGAACTGGGCCGGTGATGTTTGGTTTAACTGGCCTGTGAGTCAATGGGGGATGCGTGTTAAATATAACCTGACTCCATCATTCTTCGCACAAGTAGGTGCATTTGAGGTGAACCCTAGTTACCTGGAAACGGGTAATGGTTTCAAGCTGAGTGGTAGTGGTGCGAAAGGGATGCTGCTGCCCGCAGAACTGGTATGGTCTCCAAAGGTTGCAGGTTTACCTGGTGAGTATCGAATCGGCTACTTCTATAGCTCCGCGAAATCTCAGGATGTTTACGAGGGCGAGAATGGCCAGCCTCAGGCTTTGAGCGGTGGCGATTTCAAGTCGCATGGTTCCAAGCACGGCTCTTGGTTTGTTGCGCAACAGCAACTGACAACGCGTTCGGGTAGTCCTGATCGTGGGTTGAGTGTTTTCTTCAATGCCACTGTTATGGATGGCGCTACAAGCTTGGTGGATAACTTTGTTCAGCTGGGCTTCACCTATAAGGGGATGTTTGATTCTCGACCAAACGATGATTTTGGTATTGGTATCGCGAGGATCCATGTCAATGATGACGTTGCACGTCATGCCAAGCTGGTGAATCAGGTGTCCGGGATCGATGATTACGATAATCCTGCGTTCATGCCTGTTCGTGACACAGAGTATGACGCAGAGATTCATTATGGATTCGCTGTCACCAATTGGCTGACTGTAAGGCCGAACCTGCAGTACATCGCGCATCCAGGCGGAGTCAGTGAGATTGATGACGCATTCGTGGCCGGTTTGAAATTCATTACCAAGTTTTAAGGTGAATTTGACCTAGGCGTAGATGCCCACTCTTGAGTGGGCATTTGACGGGGCTGGGAGGTTACCGGAATCCAGTCGCTAAGGATTCCCTCAAAAAACTGACAAGCGTTGTGACGGAGCGAGGTACATGAGGAGAGTAGGGGCGTATGAGGTGGATCTCGTCTGCGAAAACCCCTTTCAGCTTCCAGTCAGGAAGCACTGGAACTAGCTGACCCTGTGCAATAGCTGAGACCGCACTGAAGTCAGGGAGGAGCGCAATTCCCACATGATTCAGCGCCGCATCACGTAGGGATTCACTGTTGTTGGTAGCGAAGGTACCAGAAATGGGCACCGTGAGGCGTTGAGGTTCGGTCTGTCCCCGTTTGGAGCGTTCAAACGTCCAAGCGGCCTGTTCGGTGTTACGGGGGTAGTAGAGGCAGTTGTGCGAGGTTAGGTCAGTTGGCTGTGCTGGGGTTCCATAGAGTTTCAGATACTCCAGGGATGCCACCAGCATTGATTTGGTATCGCACAGTTTCCAGGCAACGTGCGTCTCTGGCACCTGGAAGCTGTGCCTCACCGCCAGATCGTATCCCTCGGCTGCTATGGAGCTAAGCGAATCACTGACATCCAACTGAATACGAACGTCGGGATACAACTGGAGGAATTTTGATATGTGATGGATGAGTTGCTGTCGGGCGAATGCAACCGGAGCTGTTATGCGAATCAGCCCCCTTATGCCGCCTACCGAATCCTTCAAAGACGAAAAGCTCCGAGCGATCTGATCGTAGGCTGAACGGACTTCGCGGGTGAGTGATAGGCCAGCATCAGTAAGGCGAACGCTGCGGGTGGTTCGTATAACCAGTTGTGTGCCGGAGGCTTTTTCGAGCTCGGCAATACGCTGGCTGACTGCTGACTTGCTCACACCGAGGCGCACGGCAGCTGCTGTGTAGGTGCCTTGTTCATCAAGCACCGACAGCCAGTGAATGTGTGACCAGAGCCCTTCAATCTCAGATTTTTCCATGATGTTATTGTTCAGAAATACGGACAATGAGTTCTTTATATTGGTCTAGATTCGAACAAATTCAAAGCCTATTGTGTTTTTCAAAGCTGGTTTGCCGGGACAACCGATGAGCAACCAGCTGATCTAGCGGAGGATTAGGGCTGTGCAAAATACTATCGAGCATTACATTAACGATGAGCGGGTTTCTCGTGACGATCGTTACCAAGATGTCTACAACCCGGCCACAGGTGAGGTCACCGGTCGGGTGGCTTTGGCCAGTGCAGGTACAGTTTCGGAGGCGGTAGCTGCCGCGAAGGCCGCATTTACCTCCTGGAGTGAAACGCCCCCCATCCGCCGCGCTCGCGTTCTATTCCGCTATCTGCATCTGCTGCAGGAGCGCAAAGACGACCTGGCTCGCATCATCACCGCTGAGCACGGTAAGGTATTTACCGATGCTCAAGGCGAAGTTGAGCGCGGCATCGACATCCTCGAGTTTGCCTGTGGCATACCTAATCTGTTGACTGGTGATCACTCGGATCAAGTCTCCCGAGGGATGGACAACTGGACTCTCCGCCAACCTTTGGGCGTCGTTGCAGGCGTTACCCCATTCAATTTCCCTGTCATGGTTCCGATGTGGATGTACCCGGTTGCCATTGCCGCGGGCAACACGTTCATCCTGAAGCCTAGTCCGACTGACCCAACGGCCTCGCTGTTCATGGCAGATCTGCTGCGGGAAGCAGGTCTGCCGAAAGGCGTATTTAACGTTATCCAGGGCGATAAGGAATCTGTTGATGCCTTGATTGAGCATCCTGATGTCAAGGCGGTCAGCTTCGTCGGCTCAACGCCGATCGCTCAGAACATTTATGAGGCAGGCGCGCGCAACGGTAAGCGAGTGCAGGGTTTGGGCGGCGCCAAAAACCACATGGTTGTTATGCCTGATGCAGACATCGATCGTACAGTGGACGCGTTGATTGGGGCAGCATATGGTAGTGCTGGCGAGCGGTGCATGGCGATTTCGGTGGCGGTACTCGTCGGTGATGTAGCCGACAAAGTGGTCACTGCGCTGGCTGCAAGGGCGCGAGAATTGCGCATCACCGATGGTCGTGATCTAAAGGCTGAGATGGGGCCTATTGTGAGTCGCGCTGCGTTGGAGCGTATCACTGGTTACATCCAGCAAGGCCAGGAAGCCGGTGCTCATTTGCTTGTGGATGGTCGAGATTTCACTCCTCAAGAAGCAGAGTTGCGTGATGGTTTCTGGCTGGGCGCTACTCTGTTCGACCATGTCACGCCTGACATGAGCATTTATCGTGAGGAAATCTTTGGCCCGGTTCTGGCCTGTGTCCGTGTTCGGGATTTTGCAGAGGCGCTGAAGCTGGTGAACGATCACGAATTTGGCAACGGGGTCAGTTGCTTCACCAGAGACGGGAACGTCGCCCGTGAGTTTGGACGCAGGGTTGAGGTTGGAATGGTGGGGATCAACGTACCTATTCCTGTGCCCATGGCATGGCATGGCTTCGGCGGTTGGAAAAAGAGCTTATTCGGCGACATGCATGCCTATGGATCTGAAGGCGTTCGCTTCTACACCAAGCAAAAGTCGATCATGCAGCGCTGGCCGGAGAGTATCGAGAAAGGCGCTGAGTTCACAATGCCCGTATCCAAATAGCATGCGGTAAACACCAATACGGCATCGTAGTCCGACCATTGCTGGGAATTTCAGCAATGGCGGTCTCGATGGTTTTGGTTCGGTGAAGCGGCAGATTCAGCTGCTAAGTTAGTACTGAACGACGAATAAAACAGATAAAGGTTCCGGTCATGTCAACTTCTACTGATTCATTTAAAATAAGTTCTTCTGCCTATGCCCGGCGACCAGTTGCCACAAATCAGCTGGCCTTCGTCCTTATCACAACTTTGTTTTTTATGTGGGGTCTCTCGCACGGACTGTTAGATGTTTTGAATAAGCACTTTCAGGATTCCCTTGGTATCTCTCATGCTCAATCGGCATTGATTCAAACAGCATATTTCAGTGCTTATTTTTTTGTTGCTCTTCCTGTCGGGGTCTTGATTGAGCGCTGTGGCTATCGAGCCGGAATTCTCTCAGGCCTCGCACTGTTCGCTATAGGGTCGTTACTGTTCTTGCCTGCATCATGGGGTAATAGCTTATTGCCATTTTTAGTTGCGCTCTTTGTGCTGGCAAGTGGTCTCGCCTGCTTGGAAACTGCCGCGAATCTGTATGCGGCAACTTTAGGCGATCCCGCCAAGGCTGAACAGCGGTTGACCTTTGCACAATCCTTCAATGGCCTTGGCGCATTTATCGGCCCTATCATCGGCGGGTCAGTTTTTTTTCTGCCAAAATTCGAAGTTGGTGGTAGTTCGGTTGAGCCTGTCTCCCTTACCTATGTCGCCCTGGCGGCAGTAGTTGTCCTTATGATGGTGGTTTTTGCACGCATTCGGCTTCCAGAAGCAAATCTGGAGGCGAACGCTGACAGCACCTGTGATGGCAGTGTGCGTATATGGCGCAAAAGTAATTTTCGTGGAGCCCTGATCGCACAGTTTTGTTTTGTGGGGTGCTACGTAGGTGTTGGTGCTTTTTTCATCAACTATGCTTTAGATCACTGGCCGGAGATGACGCCTCGTAACGCGGCCTATTTCTTGTCTGGGGGCATGCTTGCGTATATGGTTGGGCGGTTTTCCGGAACTTGGATCATGCGGTATGTCTCTGCCAGGTACCTTCTTATTTTCAATGCCACAATGGCAAGTTTGTTGTGCGCTGTAGCTGTAATAGGTGTTCCTAAAGTTTCTGTTATTGCAGTGGCAGGTATTTACTTGTTTATGTCTACGTTGTACCCGACGATTTTTGCCATGGGTGTTCGTGGCATGGGTAAACAAACCAAGCGCGCTGGATCAATTTTGGTGATGACTTTAGTGGGTGGTGCGGTCTTGCCATTGATCATGGGCGCACTGGGGGATAGCTATGGCACCGAGGTCGCCTTTTCTGTCCCCATGGTGTGCTTCATGGTTATCTCTCTCTACGGCTTAAGCCAGCGCCCTAAAAAGATCTCATGATGATTTGAGTGATGGAATCTGCGTTTGAGGTCTTCGAGTTGAGCGAGGTCACGAGCATGGCTTTGAAAGTGAAAATACGACATTTTCTGACTGTTCCGGGTTTCGTGCTCCGCATCAAAGCCTTCTTTACGTATATGGACAAATGCTTAGCGCGCCAGCCTTTGATAGGCTGGCCTGGTGACTCCATGCGATTTAACTCAGCGGATGATCGCGTCTGATATGATGCCGCCTGGCAAACGGAGCCGTCGCGGTTCGTCCCCATCCGTGTGGCGGCATCCTCAGGCAGAGCAATAGCAACGAGTAGATATGACAAAGCGCTTCAGTACCCTCGACGATGTGGCAAAGGCGGTCGGTATGTCCAGAGCACAGGTGTCCCGTGCATTGCGCGGTGATCCAGGCGTGCATCCTGACACGCGTAAGCTAATAGACAAGGCCGCTGCTGAGCTTGAATATCAGCCTAATCTGGCTGCGCGGAGCTTGGTTTCTGCAAAGTCGTCGATTGTTGGAGTAGTTCTGGGAGACCCTGATAACCCGTTTCATATTCAATTGGCCCGGGCTGTAGATCGACGCTTAATGGCGGAGGGGTTCGACCCTGTAGCGTCCCTTCGTGAAATTGTTGATGATTCCGCTGACGCTGAGGCTGACCGTTGGCTTAGGCTGCGAGCAGCAGGATTGATTCTCATCGCTACCCCTAGAAACCCAAGTGCGGTAGGTAAAATTGCTCAGAAGTTACCTTGTATTTATATAGGTAGCAAAAAGATTGACCATCCTCGCGTAAGTGAGATCGTGGTTGACGATGAATCTGGCATTCGAAAAGCCATCAAGCATTTAGTGTCGTTGGGGCACTCGGACATAGCTTTACTTGCTGGTGATACAGAGTCGTCCGCTAATGAGCGTGCTCAAGCCTACATAAAGGTGATGTCCGAGGAGCGCCTCGAGCCGATCATAATTCGCGGTGAGCATAATTCCGTTTTTGGACGAAATGGTATTGATACGCTTTTCAAAAGTGCATATCGTCCTACTGCAATTGTTGCATCGAATGATTTGATCGCAGTGGGTGCGCTTGATCGCTTGAAAGGTATGGGTGTCAATGTTCCTGGTGATGTATCAGTTGTAGGATTTGACGATATCCCAGATGCTTCGAATCAGCTATTTTCTTTGACAACATTGAGACAAGATGTAGATGAACAAGCCGTCTCGGCTGTCGCGTGCCTTAAAAAGATGTTGAGGAACGAAGGAGCAGTTGGGGAGCGGTTAAGCATGCCCGTGTCTCTGATCATTAGATCGTCCACCGCTGCACCGCGCTCTTAGCGGAAAGCCGAGAAACACTATTCCGTCTAGCTCATAGGAGATTAGGTGGAATGTTTTTGCATTCGAATGAGAGCGCTCTCATATTGAAGGTTTGTTAGACCGCTGTAGGTAGTCAATTAATTTCAGAAGGGGGAAGTGCCTTGCTTATCGGGGTTGTGAAGGAGACATCAGCTGGTGAAACGAGAGTTTCTGCTACGCCTGAAACCATTAAGAAATTGATAGGTCAAGGCCATCAAATCATCGTCCAACGGGGGGCGGGGCTCAACGCCAGCATTCCGGACAGTGCCTATGAGGCCGTGGGCGCTTCCCTTGGGAGCGCAGCCGATGCCTACGGCGCCCAATTGGTACTCAAGGTGGTCGCCCCCAACGACCAGGAGCTGGCCCTGATCAACAGTGGCAGCCTGCTGGC